>ERZ1027208.21-NODE-21-length-120818-cov-109.233325_pt1 | contig 120818 bp, 99 predicted proteins | sample MGYA00520867_ERZ1027208 | MGnify/ENA primary metagenome ERZ1027208 (study PRJEB33311, sample SAMEA4378413) | marine metagenome | biome: Marine biome; feature: Fjord; material: Water | collected 2014-07-20T08:00:00Z/2014-07-... | depth 75 m ... | reverse complement strand
CGCAGCATTGTCTTTAACGATCAGCAGCAACGGCTGTGGCTTGAGCAGTTACTGCACCCGGCCATCGGCGAGTGGATAAAATCGGAGCTAGCTTCTGCCACCAGTGCCTACGCCATACTGGAATCCCCCCTGCTTCTCGAAACAGAGCAACGAAAATCAGCCCAGCGAGCATTGGTGGTCGATGTCAGTAAAGAATTACAGATTGAGCGTGCCACAGCGCGAGACGACAATAGTCGCGAACAAATAGAGGCCATCATCGCCGCCCAGCTGCCTCGCGAAGAACGCGTATCACGAGCGGATGACGTAATCGATAACAGTGGCTCTCTGGCCGACTTGCAAAGTGCCGTCGACATATTGCACCAGCAGTACCTTAAAATCGCCGCGACCTTCGACCAGCAAGGCAGCCCTTAATATGTCTGATAAAACTGCAGAGACAAACACCGCCAGCAATATTGTTGTGCAGTGCCCACAGTGTAAAAAGCCGGTGCACTGGAATGAGCGCTTTCCGCACCGCCCCTTTTGTTCAAAACGCTGTCAGCAGCTGGATTTTGGCGAGTGGGCAACAGAACAGAACACCATCGCGGGCGCTTCGGTGACGACAGAAAATGACGAATGGCAGGAAGACTAAAAACTTACTTTTTAGTTATGAAAAGCTTTTTTGATGGCTATTATTTTGAGCCTGCAACAACCTTTTCAAGCACTGCATAATTAGCGGCCGGGAATTGATAGTCATTCAATGCGCCAATATCTACCCAGCTAATACGCTGCCCCTCATTACCTTTAGGCTGCCCCGCAAAGCGGTTAACGGCCCACACATCAAGCACGATCAACTTATCCTTATAGTCGTGTTCGGTGAGTAAAAAAGGCGTGTAATCGCTGACCTCTATGGCCAACTCTTCCATCAATTCCCGCTGCAAGGCCCGCTCGGGACTCTCACCCTCAGCCACCTTACCGCCTGGGAATTCCCAAAGCCCACCTTGGTGCAAGTGCTCGGGCCGTTTGGCAATAAGCACCTGTTGTTTAGAGGGGTTATAAATAACCCCGGCAACCACATGGATGCGTTTCAACGGTTCACTCATACTCGTTTATTAAGTACGGTATTCCGCATTAATGCGGATGTAATCGTAGGATAGATCCGTCGTCCAGACGGTCTCGCTGACATCACCACGCGCAAGATCGATGCGAATCGTTAGCTCTTCTTGATTCATGACTACCTGCCCAGCCTGCTCCGTGTAAGTCCCAGCGCGACCACCCTGCTCGGCAATCAGCACAGTATCTAGCCAAACCTTTATCTGGTTTACATCGAGATCAGCAAGACCCGCTCGGCCGATAGCCGCGAGAATACGACCCCAGTTAGGGTCACTGGCAAATAGAGCCGTTTTGACAAGGGGGGAATCGGCAACGGTATAGGCCACCTTGAGGCATTCATCAACGCTAGCACCACCGTCAACTTGCACGCTGACAAACTTGGTCGCGCCTTCGCCGTCACGCACGATGGCCTGGGCGAGTTCGATACACACCTGATCGACTGCTTCGGCAAGCAGATTCTTGTCAGTATCGCTGTTTAACGCCTCACCCGACTGCCCAGTGGCCACGAGCACCAGCGAATCATTGGTCGAAGTATCGCCATCTATGGTGATACGGTTAAAAGATTTATTCACCGCAGCGTTGAGTGTTTGCTGTAAATATTCAAAGGAGCATGCCGCATCGGTCGCCACGTAGGCCAGCATGGTCGCCATATCCGGGCGAATCATTCCCGCCCCTTTGGCGATGCCGGTCACGGTGATTGTTTCGCCATTAATTTCGATTTGGCGGCAAGCACCCTTGGGGCGAGTATCTGTCGTGAGTATGCCCTCGGCCGCTTCGGCCCAGCTATTGTCACTCAAAGAGGAAAAGGTAGAGGGCAACGCAGCCAACAGAGGCTCCATTGGCAATGACTCACCAATAACCCCGGTCGAAAAAGGCAGCACTTGTGTAGCATCAACACCGGCGATAGCGGCTAGCGAAGTACAGGATTGCAGGGCGTCGTTCAAGCCCTGCTCACCGGTACCGGCATTGGCATTGCCGGTATTGGTCAATAAATAGCGCACACCCTTAGGGCCAGCAGAACCCGACAAGTGGCTTTTGGCCACTTGTACCGGCGCAGCACAGAAGGCGTTGCGAGTAAAAACAGCGGCTATTTCGCTGCCCTCGGCAAGCGCCATAATGACTAAATCCTTGCGCCCGGCCACTTTAATACCGGCACAGCCGGTGGCCAGCTGAAAGCCTTTCACCGGAAACATTGGGGGTAATTCACCCGACCCTACCGCCATACAGCGACTACCTCTCGATTAGATAATTGACCAAGCGGCTTAATTCAATTTGCCGTGGCACTGCTTAAATTTTTTGCCAGAGCCACAGGGGCAAGGAGCATTCCTGCCAACCTTTTCACTGCTGCGCACAAAGGGTTGTTCCGGCAGGGTATCAAGCTCTGCCACCGGCTCTGGCTCCGCCAGGGCAGACTGGCTTTGCTCGTGGCTAAACTCCATCTGCTGCTGATTAAAAGCTTCCTGACGCTGACGCTCTAACTCTTGCGCTTCATCGTCACGGCGTATCTCAACCCGACAGAGAAAACGCACGGTCTCGAGTTTAATATTTTCGAGCATTTCCTGAAACAGCTCGAAGGATTCCCGCTTGTATTCCTGCTTCGGGTTCTTCTGCGCATAAGCGCGTAAGCCAATACCCTGCCGTAAATGGTCAATGTTGGAGAGGTGCTCTTTCCACAGATTGTCGAGCACCTGCAACATCACCTGCCTTTCAACGGTGTGAATTTCTTCACCAATACGCTCACTACGCTGTTGATAGGAATCATTCGCCGCATCGAGAATTTTGCCTTTCAGCCCCTCTTCATTGAGCCGTTTATCATCATCCAGCCACTGCTGTAAGGGCAGCTGAATATTGAACTCGGTGAACAGATCCTGTTCTAGACCCTCAATCCCCCACTGCTCTGGCAAGCTCTGTGGCGGTATAGAGTTTTCCACAATCCGACTCACCACGTCGTGCTGAACCGCCGAAATTATTTCGTTAATATTTTCAGACGCGAGCAAATCATTGCGCTGCTCATAAATTACCTGACGCTGATCATTGGCAACATCATCGTATTCAAGTAATTGTTTACGCATGTCGAAGTTATGACCCTCCACCTTGCGCTGAGCGCGTTCAATAGCACTGGTCACCATGCGATGCTCGATGGCCTCACCCTGCTCCATACCGATGGCGCGCATCATGTTTTTCACCCGCTCCGAGGCGAACAGGCGCATCAAGCTGTCTTCAAGAGACAAATAAAAGCGCGATACCCCGGGGTCACCCTGGCGCCCGGCTCGGCCACGCAACTGGTTATCGATGCGCCGCGACTCGTGGCGCTCGGTGGAGAGAATGTGCAAGCCCCCCGCCTCGATCACCTGGTCGTGGCGTTTCTGCCATGCCGTTTTCGTCGTCGCTATGAGCTCTTCGCTGGGCTGGTCTAAAGCAGCGAGTTCCACTTCCAGGTTGCCGCCGAGCACAATATCCGTACCCCGCCCCGCCATATTGGTGGCGATGGTTACCGTGGCGGGCACACCGGCCTGGGCAACGATCTGGGCTTCCTTTTCGTGAAATTTGGCGTTCAAGACCTGATGCTGAATTTTTTCTTTATTGAGCAAGGTCGACAACAGTTCGGAGGTTTCAATCGACGCCGTACCCACCAATACTGGTGCACCCTTCTCAATACAGTCGCGAACATCCTCCACCACGGCATTGAATTTTTCGCCCTGGGTGAGGAAAATCAGATCGTTTAAATCGTCCCGAGCCACCGGCATATTGGTCGGGATCACCACCACGGGCAGGCCGTAAATTTGATGGAACTCGAAGGCTTCAGTATCGGCCGTGCCGGTCATTCCCGCCAACTTGCCGAAGAGACGGAAGTAGTTCTGGAAAGTGGTGGAAGCCAGGGTCTGACTTTCACTTTGAATCGACACCCCTTCTTTTGCCTCAATCGCCTGGTGCAGGCCTTCTGACAGGCGCCGCCCTGGCATGGTACGGCCGGTGTGCTCATCAATCAGCACCACTTCACCCTGCTGAACGATGTATTCAACATCTTTGTGGAACATGTGCTGGGCGCGAAGGGCACCGTGTACATGGTGTAACAAACCCAGATTGACCGCCTGGTAAAGGCTTGAGCCCTCTTCGAGCAAACCTTCGCTGAGAAGCATGTCTTCAACCTTTTCATGGCCGATTTCGGTCAGTTCTACCTGGCGAACTTTCTCATCGACAATAAAATCGCCCACAGGCTCGACATCGTCTTCTTCGCCAACAGCCGCGTCACCCTCTTCAGCGCCTTCATTAATAGCCTGCACAACTAAACCTTGCACCAACTTGTTAACGCTCTTGTACAGCTCGGAGCTGTCCTGAGCCTGGCCAGAAATAATTAGCGGCGTGCGCGCCTCATCAATCAGAATAGAATCGACCTCATCAACGATGGCATAAGCCAGGCCGCGCTGAGATTTTTGTTCGAGGCGCAGCACCATATTGTCGCGCAGGTAGTCAAAACCAAATTCGTTATTGGTACCGTAGGTAATATCTGCTGCGTAGGCTTCTTGCCGACTAACGGGCTTCTCTCCCTCGCCATCCAGTAGAAAGGAGCTGTCGCCACCCACCGCGTGGGATTGCACAATACCGACACTCATGCCCAGGGTGAGATAGACCGGACTCATCCAGCTCGCATCGCGCCGTGCCAGATAATCATTGACGGTAACGAGGTAGACGCCTTCGCTAGTCAAGGCATTGAGATAGGCAGGCAGGGTTGCCACCAGGGTCTTACCCTCACCGGTGCGCATTTCGGCAATTTTACCCGCATGCAGTACCATGCCACCGATCATTTGCGTGTCGAAGTGGCGCATCCCAAGGCTGCGCCCCGCCGCTTCACGCACCGCAGAGAAAGCCTCTGGCAGTAGCTGGTCGAGAGTTTCACCCGCCGCAAGTCGCTGTTTAAACTCGAGGGTTTTATTGCGTAACTGCTCGTCACTGAGCTCTTTAAAAGAGCTCTCGTGCTGATTAATTTTTTCTACCGTTTTACGTAAGACCTTCAGCTCTCGGTCATTCTTAGTACCGAAAACTTTCCTAAATATTTTACCGACCATGGCAATTGTCAAACCCTATAATTGACTAACACTTGAAAATAACTACCGGAGGTATCTTAACGATAGGCGGCAGCGAAAACGAGAAACAGCAGAAAAAAGGAGGGGAGTTAACGGACGGTGCGGCGAATATAACTAGCGGGGTCGACATTGCGACCATTTTTATAGACTTCGAAGTGTACATGGGGGCCAGTCGAGCGCCCAGTACTACCCATTTTTGCAATAACCTGGCCTTTTTTCACCAGGTCACCGACTTTGATCAAATTGGTTTTATTGTGCCCGTAGCGGGTAACATAGCCTTCGCCGTGATCAATTTCGATCAAACGACCATAGCCCTTATAGGGCTCGGAACGAGTGACAATGCCGGAGGCAACGGCAATCACATCCGAACCCTCTTTACCGGCAAAATCAACACCCAAATGCCAGACCTTGCGGCCATTGAAAGGATCGATCCTTTTACCATAATGCGAAGATAGCCAGCCTTTGGCAATCGGCCGACCTGAGATGGTATTTTCCCGCTTCAGATCACGGTCAACAATCATTACCCGCAATAAATCCAGCTGCTGCTCGCGATTGTCCATACGCGCTTCGAGCTCGGCAAATAAATCCTGTAGATCCGAGGAAATAACACGACTCACTCCAGGGCCTGAAGTCACAATATCGTCAGCTAATACGGCAGATGGGGCCTCAGTATCTGTCAGTGCATCCTGCTCACTGGGGCCACCAATAGCGGGTGTATGACTAAAGTCAAACTCGCCCTTATCGAGCCCGGCAATATCGGTAATACGCTCGCCCAGGGCATCCATTCGCACCATGCGCGCCTGAATTTCTGCCAGTTTTTGCGAATAGGCGGCAATCTTTTTATCGGCGCTAGCCACTCCCAGTTGAAGCTCCTGGTGCTGTAGATCGAGCTCGACCTGTACGGCCGCCAGTGCCGCCCGCAGTGACGCATCACCGACATCACTGTTGGCGCCGATAATCAGACCGGCACCGAGGGGCACACCGAGCACACACAAAGAAAGGGCCACTTTGGCCCAGGTATTCAATGTCAGTGTCAGGGATTTACTTTGACGGGAGCTAAGGAAAATAATTTTCATAAAGGCTTAAAGTTGAGTACCCAGCAGCAAACTATCAGTCAATTTCATCTTAATTGAGCGACGTACAGTGCCGTTTCCAAAACTGGATACGGTACATCAATCACCTAAACAGCCGCAATAGCAGGCTTGGAATAGGAAATTGGCGCGTCTTGCTCATTGCCCTCAAAAGTTACCACTTCCCATGCGTCCTTTTGTGCGAGCAGTTCACGCAACAGCATATTGTTCAATGCGTGACCCGATTTGAAGGCATTGAACTCACCAATCAGGCTATTGCCGAGTAAATACAGATCGCCAATGGCATCGAGAACCTTGTGTTTAACAAATTCGTCCTCGTAGCGAAGTCCATCCTCATTCAAGACCTGAGCATCGTCCACGGCAATGGCGTTATCCATACTGGCACCGCGCGCGAGGCCCTGTGAACGCAGATATTCAAATTCGTGCATAAAGCCGAAAGTGCGGGCGCGACTCACTTCTTTAACAAAGGAGGTGCTGGAAAAATCGACCGTGACTTCTTTGTTGCGATCTTTAAAGGCGGGGTGATCAAAATGGATGGTGAAGGTCACTTTAAAGCCATCGAAGGGTTTAAAAGAGGCTGTTTTATCATCCTGGCTCACTTCCACCAGCTTTTTAATACGAATAAATTTCTTCGGCGCATCCTGCTCGATAATACCCGCCGATTGAATCAGAAAGACAAAGGGCCCGGCACTGCCATCCATAATCGGCACTTCGGGAGCGGTGACATCGATGATGGCATTGTCGATGCCCAGACCCGCCATCGCCGACAGGAGGTGCTCGACGGTAGACACCCGCACGTCACCATTGACCAAAGATGTGGAGAGGGTCGTATCGCCAACGTTCATCGCCTTGGCTTCAATTTCAACCACTGGCTCAAGATCGGTGCGACGAAAGACGATGCCGGTATCAATTGCTGCCGGCTTGAGGGTCAGATAAACCTTTTCACCCGTGTGCAAGCCAACGCCGGTCGCACGGATGGTATTGTTTAACGTACGCTGTCGTATCACTGCTTAAGTCCCCTGCTTGTAGGCGCGGGATAGTAGCAAAACCACTGGCATTGCTCTACCCATATTGTTGTCCCTCAGCCCGCAGAGGGGTATGCAGGCCGAGGTACTACACACGACTACTGAACGCTAAAGCCTAGTCAGCCTGGCGACGCAGGAAGGCCGGGATATCGAGATAATCCATATCGGCTTCCTGATGTGCCGCCACCTTGGCGATGGCTTCACTCTGGGGCTCGGCAGCAACCGCACTAGCGGCAACGGCGCCACCGCGCATTCCGCCACGACCTGCAGTGCGTGTCACTGTCGGGCGATCAAGCTGACCATAGTCAATTTCACCATTGGTTTTCAGGGTGTTATCAACCACCTTGGCGGGAACGGGTCGGCTAATTTCTTCGGTACGACCGAGGCCGGTAGCCACCACCGTGACACGCAGCTCGTCACCCATGTCATCGTCAATAACCGTACCCACGACTACTGTTGCCTGATCGGAGGCAAACTCCTCAACCGTGTCACCGACATCGGAGAACTCACCTAATGACAAGTTCGGCCCGGCGGTAATATTGACCAATATGCCTCGTGCGCCACGCAGGTCGATATCTTCCAGCAGTGGGCTGTGCACGGCGGCTTCCGCCGCTTCGCGCGCGCGGTTATCGCCACTGGCGATACCCGAACCCATCATAGCCATACCCATTTCTGACATCACCGTGCGTACATCGGCGAAATCGACGTTGATCATACCGGGGCGAATAATCAGGTCGGCAATGCCTTGCACCGCGCCTAGCAACACGTCATTGGCCGCCTTAAAGGCATCCAGTAGGGTGGTATCTTTACCCAGTACCGACAGCAACTTTTCGTTGGGCACGGTGATCAGAGAATCAACCTTATCCTTCAGCAACTTAACGCCATCGTTGGCGATCGCCATACGCTTGCGTCCCTCGAAGGGGAAGGGGCGAGTCACAACAGCAACGGTCAAAATACCCAAATCTTTAGCGATATCGGCAACCACTGGCGCCGCACCCGTACCGGTACCACCACCCATGCCGGCGGTGATAAACACCATATCGGCACCTTCTAACACCTCGGCGATGCGCTCTCTATCTTCCATCGCCGCCTGGCGACCGATTTCAGGATTGGCACCCGCTCCCAGGCCCTTGGTGATGCCATTGCCCAGCTGTAGCAAAGTGGTATCAGGCAGGCCTTTTAAGGCCTGAGAATCGGTATTGGCACAGATAAATTCGACGCCTTCAACCTGGCTATCGATCATATGCCGCACCGCATTTCCACCGCCGCCGCCGACGCCGATGACTTTTATTTCTGCCGTTTCCGGCATGCTGTCCACAATTTCAAACATGACTATTACCCCTCGATTAACGTTACTGTTTAACTACCCATCACTCATTAAAAAATCAAAAATGCTCTTTAAACCAGGCCTTGATACGCGCGATCAAACCTTCACCTTTTTCACCCTCCTGTGCCTTGCCACCTTCACGCTGTTGCTCCAGGCCGTAGAGCAGCAAGCCGACACCCGTCGAATAAATCGGATTGTTGACGATATCGCTCAAACCCTGAATATTTTGTGGGCAACCGAGCCTCACTGGCATATGAAATATCTCCTCTGCCAACTCGACGGCGCCCTCCATTTTTGCCGTGCCACCGGTCAATACGATGCCTGCAGCAATCAGCTCTTCAAAACCACTGCGCCGTAATTCGGCCTGTACCAAGGTAAATAGCTCGTCGTAACGCGGCTCAACCACTTCGGCCAGGGCCTGACGAGAAAGATCTCGCGGCGGCCTATCGCCGACACTGGGCACCTTGATGGTTTCCTCGGGTCGTGCCAGTTTTGCCAGTGCACAGGCGTATTTGATCTTCAATTCTTCCGCATTAGCGGTGGGCGTACGCAGTGCCATGGCGATATCGTTGGTGACCTGATCGCCGGCAATGGGGATCACCCCGGTATGGCGAATCGCACCATCGGTGAAAATAGCGATATCGGTGGTGCCACCACCCAGGTCGACCATGCAGACACCGAGTTGCTTTTCATCTTCGGTGAGCACGGCATAACTCGACGCCAGCTGCTCGAGGATGACGTCATCCACTTCCAGCCCACAGCGGCGTATGCATTTTTTAATGTTTTGCGCGGCATTCGCGGCACCCGTGACCAGGTGTACTTTTGCCTCCAGGCGCACGCCCGACATCCCCATGGGTTCGCGTACGCCCTCCTGGTTATCGATGATGTATTCCTGCGGCAGTACGTGGAGAATTTCCTGATCCGCCGGAATCGCCACCGCCCGCGCCGCATCGATTACCCGCTCGACATCGAGGCGATGCACCTCGCGATCGCGAATAGCGACGATGCCGTGGGAGTTGAGGCTGCGAATATGATTACCGGCAATGCCCGCATAGACCGAGTGAATCTGGCAACCCGCCATCAACTCGACCTCCTGCACCGCCCGCTCGATGGCCGCCACGGTGGATTCGATATTCACCACCACGCCCTTCTTCAAACCCGAAGAGGGATGCATACCGGTGCCGACGATTTCCAGCTGGCCATCGGGGCCGGCCACGCCGACAATCGCCACCACTTTCGAGGTGCCGATATCGAGTCCGACGATCATTTGTTCATTGCTACTATTTGCCATGAATTAAGCTCTTTTTCTCTTATCTTTAGGCTGAAACATCAGCTTGAAACATCACTTTGTCGCCACGACACCGCCACACCGTTGTCGTAGCGCGCATCAATGGCCTTAATTTCTTCTTGTCGACTGGCCAGCTCGCCCTGCCAAATCCTTAAAAAGCGCCGCACTTTAGCGATTACATCACCGCGACCCAGCACCACCGCGTGGCCAGAACCCAGCCTCAAACTGCGGGCGCCGTGGGCATCGACACTAAAAGCGACTACTTTTAAGCCCTGGCCGAACATTAATTCACTGACATCGCGGAACTCACTCATCACCGCTCGCGAGCTGCCCTCTGGCCCGACCAAATGGGGCAAACTACTCAATTCGCTGTTGTCCGTCGCTTGCAGGGCAATGCCGCTACGGTTCAAAAACCCACTATCGCGCCAGCGGGCGATCGGTACTTCTTCAACCACGCTGAGCTGTAAACGGTTAGGCCACTGGCGACGGACACTGGCCGAGGCTATCCACGGGTGAGACTCAAGGCGCTGACGCACGACATCTAAATCAAAACTGATAAAACCACCGCTGCTAATGTCACCGACCAGCGCCTCAATATCTTTTTGCGGCACGCGCTGGAAGGGGCTGGCAACAGAAATTTGCGCCAGTGGCCGGTCGATATAGCGGTACAGCGACACGGAGCCGATCGTTAACGCCACCAGCACCGCTGCCAACAGGGAAAAACGCGCCAAACCTTTGAGCCACTCAAACGCCCGCAGCACAGTGTCGCTACGGCTGGCCTCACGCTGCATTTGATTGCGTCGTGCGCCCCGTTGATTAACCCTTGCACGCCTCTTCTCTGACATTTTAAGCAGGTACCTCCGTCGCCTTGCCCACCGGGCTGCTCTCGTTTTCCGATAAAGAGGTCTGCAAAATTTCGACCAACAAGTCAGTAAAGCTCAGGCCCGCCGCTGCCGCTGCCATTGGCACTAAACTGTGATCTGTCATGCCCGGTACGGTATTGACCTCGAGCAGACGCGACTCACCGTCCTCCGTCATCATCACATCGACACGGCCCCAGCCTTGGCAACCCAGGCTGTCAAAAGCCGCCATAGCGAGCACCTGCATGTTCTTTTCATCACTAGCGGACAAACCACAGGGGCAGATATAGCGCGTGTCATCGGCCAGATATTTCGCTTCGTAATCGTAAAAGGGGCGATCCGTTTCCAGTTTAATCACCGGCAATGGACGGCCATTGAGAATAGCCACCGTGTATTCACCACCACTGAGCCAGCGCTCTGCAATCACCACACTGTCAAAGGCATCGGCGGCCGTCCAGGCGGCCTCTAATTCGTCGGCACTGCTGGCCTTCGCCATGCCTAAACTGGAGCCTTCACTGGCGGGCTTCACCATGACTTCGCCGCCCAGCTCGGCAAGCAGGGCCGCCCAGTCGCTGTCTTTATGCAACAGCGCAAAATCTGCGGTGGGCAAGCTAATCCCCTGCCACAACTGCTTACAGCGCAACTTATCCATGGCCAGCGCCGAGGCCAGCACGCCGCTGCCGGTATAGGGCAGACCCAGGCATTCCAGCGCACCCTGCACGGTGCCATCTTCACCGCCGGCACCGTGGAGGACGATAAACACGTGATCGGCTTTAAGGGCTTCAAGCTCAGCTATCCAGTCCGCACCCTGATCCAGTCCGTGGGCATCCAGGCCTTTAGCCTGCAGTGCCGCAAGCACCGCCTTGCCACCCTTCAGCGACACATCGCGCTCGCCAGACTGCCCGCCGTAAAGCACGACGATGCGACCGAAGCTTGCGCTATCACTTCTGCAATCAATAGGCGCCATGTTTATTGCAAACCTCCATCGGCGAGCAGCTTGACCAACTTGCTAACGCTGCCGGCACCCTGGGTCATAACAATGTCACCGGGCTTAACCAGTGATTTAAGAATATCGGGAGCGGCCTCAATCGACTCGGCATAAACGGGATCAAGCTTGCCGCGCTGACGTATCGCACGGCACAAATGACGGCTCGTGGCACCGGGAATTTCCTCTTCCCCGGCGGTATATACGGGCACCATGATCAGCACATCGGCCTCGGACAGGACATCGACAAAGTCATCGTAGAGGTCGCGGGTGCGGGTATAGCGGTGGGGTTGGAAAATCAGTACCAGGCGGCGTTGTGGCCAACCTTCGCGCACGGCTTTAACCGTTGCCTTCACTTCACTGGGATGATGACCATAATCATCCACCAGCATGGCAGTACCCGCACCACCGGCAACGGGATAATCACCGTAGACTTCAAAACGCCGACCGACACCCTGAAAGCCCGCCAGTCCGGCGCCAATCGCAGCATCGTCCAGGCCCTCATCCGTGGCCACTGCGATGGCCGCAGTGGCATTTAGCATATTGTGCTTACCGGGAATACTTAATTTGATATCGAGGCTGCTTAAACCCTCGGGGCGATCCACTTTAAAATAAGCGCTGCGCTCTTCAACCCGTGCCTCGCTAATGCGGTAATCCGCATCCTCGCTAAAGCCGTAGGTCAAGACCGGGCGCGACACCAGGGGCATAATTTCTCTCACCACCGGATCATCAATACACAGCACGGCCAGACCGTAAAAAGGCAGATTGTGGAGAAAATCAATAAAGGTTTGCTTCAACTTTGAAAAGTCAAAGTCATAGGTTTCCATATGATCGGCTTCGATATTGGTCACCACCGCCACCATCGGCTGCAGGTGCAAAAACGAAGCGTCACTCTCATCGGCCTCGGCCACCAGATAGCGACTCTCACCCAACTGGGCATTGGTGCCGACACTGGTCACCTTACCGCCAATCACAAAGGTCGGCGCTTGCCCGGCTTCCGCCAGCACATTGGCCAGCAGACTGGTGGTGGTCGTTTTGCCGTGGGTACCGGCGACGGCAATGCTGTGGCGATAGCGCATCAACTCGGCGAGCATTTCCGCGCGGCGCACCACGGGAATACGCGACTCACGGGCGGCGATAATTTCCGGATTTTCTTCTTTTACGGCGGAGGATTGCACCACCACATCGACACCCTGAATCTGCTCACCCCTGTGGCCGATATCAATATGGGCACCCATGCTCCGTAGGCGTTGAATATTGGCATTCGCGGCCAGATCAGAGCCGGAAATTACATAACCCTGATTAATCAGCACCTCGGCGATGCCGCACATGCCGCTACCACCAATGCCAATGAAATGAATGCGGCGGATACGACGCATTTCCGGAACTTCGTAAACACTGCTCATGCCATTACCTCTTCACAGACATCGGCCACCGTTTTGACGGCGTCGGGCAGGGCCAAAGCCCGTGCCGCGACGGCCATTGCCACTAGCCTGTCTTTATTGGCGAATAATTCTTCCAGCACACTCGCCAGAGTCGATGCCTGAAGCTCATTTTGTTGCATCATTAGCGCAGCACCGTTATCGACTAACCAACGGCCATTGGCTGTCTGGTGATCGTCGATGGCATGGGGATAGGGAATTAACACCGAGCCCAGACCGGCCGCCGTCAATTCGCACACCGTCAGTGCGCCGGCACGGCAAACGACAAAATCCGCCGCGCCATAGGCCGCCGCCATATCATCGACAAAGGCCACAACCTCAGCTTCGACACCCGCATCGCTATACCCCTGACGCGTTGTTTCAAGATGCTTCTCACCGCTTTGATGAACCACCGTTGGACGATGACTCTCGTTGAGTAAAGCAAGGGCTTCTGGCAGTACTTGATTAATGGCTAGAGCACCCAGGCTGCCGCCGAGCACCAGCAAACGGGGGCGCTGCCCTTCAGCAAAGGACAGGCGTGTTTGCGGTGCTTCAAGGTCGCTGATTGCTCGGCGTACCGGGTTCCCGCAGTGCTCACCCTTCGCCAAGGCATTGGGGAAGGCTGCTAGAACGCGGGTGGCTAGCTTTTCCAAAATCTTGTTGGTGGTACCGGCGAGCGCATTCTGCTCGTGAATCACCAGAGGCTTGCCCAATAAACGCGCCGCTAAACCACCGGGGCCGGAGGCGAAACCACCAAAGCCCAGTACACACTGGGGGCCAACACTGCGCACCACGCCAAAGGCCTGCCACAGTGCTTTCAGTAAACCGAAGGGGGCTTTCAACTTGCCGAGTAAACCGCTTTTACCGCGTAGGCCAACCACGTCAATACAACGCAGGGGGAAATTGGCGGCGGGTACCAGCCGGGCCTCGATGCCGCGCTGCGTACCCAACCAGGTCACGGCGATGCCGCGCTCACGCAACTCTTCTGCCACAGCCAGGGCCGGGAACACATGTCCGCCGGTGCCGCCTGCCATTATCAGGATCTGCCGGGCCGTCATTTGCTGGCCCTCGACTTTGTTTTACCGGTGCGTTTAGCCAGTGCCGCCATATCGTCCATTTCAATACCGACGCGCAGCACTAAAGCAATCATCGCCGCACACACCAGTAAACTACTGCCGCCATAGCTGATAAAGGGCAGGGTTAAACCCTTGGTCGGTAGCAGACCCGAGGTCACGCCGATATTAATAAATACTTGCCCAGCCAACAGTATGCCAATGCCAAACACCACATAGGCTGAAAACCAGTCCTGGCGCTGCACGGCTTTGCGGGCGATGAGCAAAATCCGCGCAATCATCAGCGCAAACAGTGCCATCACCACCAGCACACCCACCAGGCCGAACTCTTCGGCGAGAATGGCAAACACAAAATCGGTGTGGGCCTCGGGCAGGTAGAAGAGCTTTTGCACACTGTTGCCCAAACCGACGCCAAACCATTCGCCACGGCCAAAGGCAATCAAGGACTGGGTCAACTGATAACCATCACCAAACTGCTGCGCCCAGGGGTCGAGAAAAGTCACCAGGCGGCGGAAGCGATATTCGGAGGTAAAGGCCAGAGCTGCGACGCCGGCAAGACCGACGGCCATCAAGCCAAAAAATTGTAAGAGGCGCACCCCTCCCAAAAACAGCATCGCCAGTACGGTCGCGGCCAGCACCACGGTGGAGCCAAAATCTGGCTCCAGCAGCAGTAAAAAGGCGTATACAGCGAGCACCCCAAGTGGGATCGCAAAGCTGTGCCAGCTATCCCGCAAGCGTAATTGATGGCGCTGTAAATAAGCGGCAACAAAGAAGATCATGCAGACCTTTGCCAACTCGGAAACCTGCAGGGTAAACATGCCCAGCTTGAACCAACGGCGACTACCGTTAACCGAGTGACCAACACCGGGAATCAACACCAGCGCCAGTGCCAGCACACCCGCCATCACAATCAGCCCAGCGTGCTCGTACCACCAGCGCATCGGTATATGCAATACCACCAGCGCAGCGCTGCTGCCAATCAACAAATACATCAAATGGCGCTTGGTGAAGAAAAAGGCATCGCCATATTTGTGATCGGCAAAACTAATGGAAGCCGACATAATCATCAGCAGGCCGACCGATACCAGCGCCAGCACGGCCAGCAGTAAATAGCGGTCGACATACTGCAATGGCTTGGGCTGCCAGAAACCGCTCAACAGTGCCAATGGCCAAAAGTCTGTCGCCAAGCGCGTAGTCACCGGAGCATTCATTTTCACGGTGCTCATGACAGGCCAGCCACGGCTTCAGCAAAGCAACGACCGCGCTCTTCAAAGCCGGCGAACATATCGAAGCTGGCACAGGCCGGTGATAGCAGGACGATATCGCCATCACTTGCCATGCGAGCGGCTGCACTGACGGCTGACGGCATCGATGTCGCGTGGATACTGGGTACGCAGTTATCAAAGGCCTGGGCCAGTTGCTCGGCATCTTCACCGATCAGAATGACCTGTTTTACTCTGCCGGGCAGGGCCTTGGCCAGGGCGCTAAAGTCCTGCCCCTTGGCCTGACCGCCGGCAATTAGTACGATATTGGCTGTCTTCTTTTCATCCGTAGAGGCTGACTCAGACAGGCCTTCGATAGCGGCCAGAGTGGCGCCAACATTGGTCGCCTTTGAATCATCAATCCAGATCACGCCCTGGCGCTGAGCAATATTTTGACAGCGGTGAGCCAAACCGGGAAAGCTGCGTAGAGCCGCCAACATCGCCTCGCGGGGTAAACCGACGGCATGACCCAGGGCTAAAGCGGCCAGTGCATTGGCAATATTATGACGACCCTTAATACGCACCTCGGCCATGGGCATCAGCGGCTCAAACTGAAAAGCCAGCCAAGTTTCATCGAGGTGCTCAAGCAGGCCAAAGGCCCCAAAATCGGGCTTGTCTAAACCAAAACTCCAGTTGGTCACCGCGTCGCCAATCAATGGCTGAGACAGACAATCACCCCGATTAACGACTATCTGTCGCGCGCCCTTAAAGACCCGGTGTTTGGCGCGGTGGTAGTCGAGAATAGATTCGTAGCGATCCATGTGGTCGGGGCTGACATTGAGCACGGTCGCCACTTCCGCACCCAGTGCGGTGACACTTTCGAGTTGAAAACTGGACAACTCGAGCACATACAGCTCTTTATCGTCGCCCAACAAATCCAGTGCAGGGGTGCCGAGATTGCCGCCGACGCCGGTATTTTTGCCGGCGCTTCGCGCCATTTCACCGAGCAAGGTGGTGACGGTGCTTTTACCGTTAGAACCGGTAATCGCCACAATGGCGGCCTTGGCGTGACGGGCAAAGAGTTCGATATCGCCAATGATTTCCACCCCCGCATTCGCGGCCTCGACCAGGGCGGGGGTATCGAGGGCCAGACCGGGGCTGACAATCAAGCGGTCGGCGCTGCACAGGGTGGCGCTGTCGAGCTGGCCCAGCTCGGTGCGCACCTCGGGCAATTCATTGTTGAGCTGAGCTAGAGCCGGCGGCTGTTGACGGCTGTCGACGACCACAAAAGGCTCATCCTGGGCCGACAGAAAGCGCGCCACAGACAAGCCGGTGGCGCCAAGGCCCACGACGACGGTCAGTCTGTTACTCGCTATCAATTCAGCCACTCTTACCTCTTGCATCTTTATTTCAATCGACTCTTTATTTCAGTGCTTAGCGCAACTCTTAGCGCAACTTCAGCGTCGCCAGGCCAAACAGCACCAGCATCACCGTAATAATCCAGAAGCGCACAATCACCCGTGGTTCCGGCCAACCCTTCAATTCATAGTGGTGGTGGATCGGCGCCATGCGGAAGATGCGCTTGCCGGTTAATTTGAAGGAGGCCACCTGTAAAATCACCGAGACGGTTTCCAGCACAAAAATGCCGCCCATAATGAAGAACACAATTTCCTGGCGCACAATCACTGCAATAACACCCAGCGCTGCACCCAGCGACAGCGCGCCGACGTCACCCATAAAGACCTGTGCGGGGTAGGTGTTAAACCACAAAAAACCGAGGCCCGCGCCACCCAGTGCCGAGCAAAAAACCACCAGCTCACCGGCGCCGCTGATAAAGGGGATATGGAGATATTCGGCAAAGGTCGCGTGCCCCGTGAGATAGGCAATAATGCCCAGCGCACCGCCCACCAGTACCGTGGGCATAATCGCCAGACCGTCGAGGCCATCGGTAAGATTGACGGCATTACTCGAACCGACGATCACAAAATAGCTCAGTACCACGTAGAACAAACCCATGGGCCAGGCGACATTTTTAAAGAAGGGCACGATCAGCTCGGTCTCGGCGGGAGAGATAGCACTGCTGTAGAGGAATATACCCGCAGCCAATCCGGCAAGGGACTGCCACAAATACTTCCAGCGCGCCGGTAAGCCCTGGGAGTTTTTCTCCACCACCTTGCGATAGTCATCGACCCAACCGATCAGGCCAAAGGCAAAAGTGACCAGCAGTACAGTCCATACATAGCGGTTTTCCAGGTCTGCCCAGAGCAGAGTGGAGACAAAGATAGACATTAAAATCAAGGCGCCGCCCATGGTTGGCGTGCCCGATTTAATCAAATGCGTCTCCGGGCCGTCGCTGCGCACCGACTGACCAATTTGCAGGGCGTTAAGCTTTCTGATCATGTAGGGGCCGAGCAATAAAGAGATCAGCAACGAGGTCAACATGCCCAGAATGGCGCGCAGGGTTAGATATTTAAAGACGCCGAAAGCGCTGTAGAACTCGCTGAGATAATCCGCCAGTAAGAGAAGCATCAGTCATTTTCCTCAATAATTCGCGCCACCACGTCTTCCATCGCAGCGCTGCGAGAACCTTTTACCAGGACCACGGCATCGGCATTTAATTGGCTAGCTAGTGCTGCGCTCAACGCCGCCTTGTCGGCAAAGTGCTCACTGCCCTCACCGAAACCGGCCGCTGTCTCAGCACTGAGCACGCCCGTGGTGTACAGGCCATCGACACCGGCATGGCGGGCGTAGACACCGATTTCGCGATGCATCGATTTTTCTTTAGGCCCGAGCTCACCCATGTCGCCGAGCACAAGCAGATGCTTGCCCGGCATGGCGACCAGAGCATCAATCGCCGCTTTTACCGAACCCGGGTTAGCGTTGTAACTGTCATCGATAACTCGTGCACCGCGCAGTCCCGGCTTTCTTTCCATGCGCCCGGGAGCCCCTGCCATGGCGGCAAGCCCAGCAGCGATACTGACCAGATCCGCCCCCGCCGCGACGGCACAGGCCGCCGCTGCCAGAGCATTAGCAATATTGTGAGCACCGGGAATGGCGAGCTGTATTTCGATGTCACCGAGGGGTGAATGCAGCATAAAGCTGGCACAGGCCTCGGTATCAAATTGCACTGCAGAGGCGTAAAAATCGGCTGTGCTGTTATCGACGCTAAAGCTCTGGGCTTGGATACCGTGGACGCTACTGCGCCATTGTTGATACCAGGGCTCATCGAGATTCAAAATCGCCGTGCCGCATTTATCGAGGCCGCTGTAGATTTCGCCTTTGGCACTGGCAACGCCCGCGAGGGAACCAAAGCCGGCAACATGGGCGGGCATAACATTGGTCACCACGGCAATGGTGGGCCGGGCGATACTGCAGAGGTAGTCAATTTCACCGCCGGCGCTGGCACCCATCTCAATCACCGCGAACTGATGTTCTGGCTGTAGCTTGAGCAGCGTTTGCGGCACACCGATGTGGTTATTGAGATTACCTGCCGTCGCTAGCACCTCGCCTTGACAGCGCAGGATGACCGCCAGCATTTCTTTGACCGTGGTTTTGCCGCCGCTACCGGTAATCGCGATCAGCGGACCCTTAAAGGCATTTCGCGCCAGTGCCCCGAGTTGTCCGAGGGCCAGCAGCGTATTGGGCACCACCCACTGGGGTATTGCCAAACGCTTATCGGGGGTTTCAACCACCATACCGCAGGCTTTAAGCGCTGCGCTTTCAAGAAACTGGTGAGCATCAAAATTATCGCCACGCAGGGCAACGAACAAATCACCACTGCTCAGGCTGCGGGTATCGGTGCAGACGCGGGCAAAGTGGCAGTCGGGATAAAGTAGCGTACCGCCATAGTTGACTGCCGCCTGAGACAAACTGAGTCCCCCCTTCGCCACGCCTTGCGGAGCGGCATTTTTCAAGCTCATACGCTCCCCCTTTCACGCAGGGCCAAACGCGCTTCGGCGACATCGTTAAAAGGCAGTCGCTGATCTTTAATCAGCTGATAGTCTTCATGACCCTTGCCGGCAATTAGCACCACATCCTGCTCGGCCGCATGATTGACGGCAAAGCGAATCGCGGCGCGTCTATCGACGAAGACCTGCGGCTTAGCTCCGTGATCGCCGCCCGTAGGCACACCTGCCAGCACAGCATCAATAATGGCCTGGGCATCTTCACCTCGGGGATTGTCACTGGTAACCACTAACTGATCTGCCAACGCGGCGGCGACAGCACCCATCACCGGGCGCTTGCCCAGGTCGCGATCACCGCCACAACCAAAGACACACCAAAGACGACCTTTACAGGCCGGCCGCAATGCGCTGAGTGCTTTTTCAAGGGCATCGGCGCTGTGGGCATAATCAACCACAACCAGCGGCAAGGCCTGAGCATCAACCACTTCGAGACGACCCGGCACCGGCTTTAATTGCGCGACAGCATCAAGCACGTCACGCAAGGTATGACCCTCGACACAGGCCGCACCAATCACCGCCAATAAATTACTTAAGTTGAATTCGCCCTGCAGGTGACTGCGCAGTTCGCCCTGTCCCCAGGGTGTATTCAGCTGAGCGCGAATGCCCTGGGGGCCGAAGGCTGGATCGCAGGCAGATATATCAGCCTCTTGGCGAGAGCAGGAATAGGAGTAGCAGCGCGTCTCACTAGAGGCCACTAGCTCGGCAACAATTGCCCGGCCTGCGGCATCATCGCCATTCACGATGGCATTTTTTAAACCTGGGGTATGGAACAACTGCACTTTCGCCTGCTGATAGGCCGTCATGGTCTGGTGATAATCCAGGTGATCCTGGCTCAAATTAGTGAACACCGCCGTACTAAAACGCAGCCCGGCGACACGGGCCTGATCGAGACTGTGGGAGGACACTTCCATCGCCACGGCTGCTGCGCCATCATCCAGCAAGTCGGCAAGAATGCCCTGCACGCTAACCGCATCGGGTGTGGTTAGACCGGTTTCGGTAAGGGTTGATTGAGTGCTTGTCTCATCAGCGGACAACAAGCCGTAACCCAGAGTGCCTATCACGCCACTCGGTTCACCCAGCGTGGTGAGCAGTTGCGCCAATAATTGCGTACAGGTGGTTTTACCATTGGTGCCGGTGATGCCAATCAGGCACAGCTTGGCACTGGGCTCGGCGAAAAAACGCCCGGCAATGGCACTAACTTTACTCGCCAAATGCTCAATGGCAATCACCGGCAAAGGTGATTCATCCGCAGTGTTAAAGCCATCACTCTCAACCAGGGCGGCCACGGCGCCCGCCGCTTTTGCTTGCGCCAGATAATTACGGCCATCGCTGAGCTGCCCGGGGAAGGCTATAAACAGATCACCCGATGCCAGCTTGCGGCTATCGAGTTGCAGGCCGTTCACTAACAAGCCCGACACATCGACGGGCAAAGTTTCTTCGGGCAGGTGCAACGCGGCCAGTAATTCATCCAGCGCAATACCCGGTCCCGGCCGAGGTGCAGTCATCACGAATCACCCCCGCGCTTTAACACAGAGCCTTTAACCAGCTTCGGCGCTGGCATTTTCAAGGGTGGGACACTCATCAGTCGCAGCGCCTCGGCAGTGACCTTGGAGAACACGGGTGCGGCAACTAAACCACCGTAGTAATCTTTACCCCGAGGGTCATCAATCACCACCACCGTTACCAAACGTGGTTTATCGGCGGGTGCCATGCCTGCAAATAGACCGACGTAGCGATCTTTCTGATAACCGCCAGCGCCCACTTTATGGCTAGTACCGGTCTTGCCTGCCACTTCGTAAGTATCAATCGCCGCCCGTGTACCGGTACCCTCTTTGCCAACCACCGCCTTCATCATTTGCCGCACGCTGGCAACAATCTTTTTATCGATCACCTGTTCTTCCGGCCCGGGCAAGACACCCTCTGCCGCCGCAATCTTTAACAGCGAGGCCTGCTTTTTGATGCCGTTATTGGCCAGTACCGCGTAGGCATTCGCCAGCTGCAGAGGCGTCGCCGCCATGCCGTAACCAAAGCCCAGGGTGGCCGTCTCCACATCTCGCCAACGACGCTTGCTCGGCAAGATGCCAGAGCTTTCACCGGGGAAGCCCGTACCGGGGCTCAAGCCAAGGCCAACGCGCTCAAACACGCCGCGAATCGCTTCGGGCTCAAGCTCCATGGCGATTTTGGTGGTACCGACCTGACTCGACTTGGCGAGAATACCGCTGATATCGAGCTTGCCGTAGTTGCGATGATCAACGAAGGTTTTACGCCCGATACGCAAGTAGCCCGGACTCGTGTCGATCACGGTACCGGGGTGGAACTTGCCGCTCTCCAACGCTGCGACCATGGTCAGCGGCTTCATCACCGAACCCGGCTCCAGCAAATCGGTCACGGCGCGATTGCGGGTGCTGCCCGCTTTCAGGCGCGAGCGATCATTGGGATTGAAAGAGGGCTGATTGACCATCGCCAGCACTTCGCCGGTCTGCACATCGAGCACCACTACCGAGCCAGATTTGGCGCGAAATTTTTTCATCGCCGCTTTTAATTCACGGTAGGCAATGTACTGCAAGCGCAGGTCGATACTCAGCGCCAAATTGCTGCCGGGCTTTTCGCTCTCGATCAGCTGTAACTCTTTAATGACCTGACCCTTGCGATCTTTCAGCACCCGCTTGCGGCCGGTTGCACCGTAGAGCCAATCGTCGAAGGCCAGCTCCATGCCCTCCTGACCTCTATCGTCGATGCCGGTAAAGCCCACCAATTGCGCCGCCACTTCACCCGCCGGGTAGTAGCGCTTGTACTCTTCGCGCTTGAAGATGCCGACGATGTCGAGATCGAGTACCGCCTGGGCCTGGGGTGGGGTCAACTGGCGCGCCAGATACATAAATTCTTTATTACGGTAGCGCTGGATACGTTTTTTCAGATCGCCAACGCGCAACTCTAAACGGCGGGCCAACATCGCCAGCTTGTCGCCGTCCAGCTCGAGCAGCTGAGGGTTGGCGCAGATCGACACCACCGGGGTACTGATCGCCAGAGGCTCGCCACGGCGGTCGGTAATCACGCCGCGATAGGCGGGAATGTCTACCGTGCGCAGGGTGCGGCTATTACCCTGGCTCTGTAAAAATTCAAAACCCCGATGCACATCGGGCAAAACCTGCAGGCCGGCAACGTGACTCAGCGCCAGCACCGCCAGCGAAAACAGTGCCACCACCATGGCCCAGTAACGCCAGGGAGCAATGCTGCGCACGCGCGCGCCCGAACCGCGACGAGCCGATACTCGGTCTCGCTTTTCGCGATTGCTGGGGCGCTGCTTGTCTGCGCTTTTTGCCACTATCCCACCTGGGTTATTAAGTTAATTTTTCTAAAACCTCTTACGGTTTTACTCTGACGATTTCGTCCAGTGCCGGCACCTGCATGTCCAGCTTGCCGAGGGCCAGGAGCTCTACCCGGTACAGCGATGCCTGGGCACTGGCCTCGAGCAAGTTCTGCCCACGGGCAATTTCCAGACGGTTTTTCTGCTGCTGTAACTGCGCCAACTCGCCGTACAACAAACGGCACTGATGGCTGACATAAACCACGCCCAGGCCGCTGAGCAACACCGCCATCCAACTCAGTAGCAAACAGCCACTTAAGCGATTGAGACGCGGAAGGCTTGCCGTCATCGCCACTTCACATCACCTTTTCGGCAACACGCATGACGGCACTGCGCGAGCGGGGATTTTCTTCAACTTCTTCGGCACTGGCTTTTAAGGCTTTGCCAACATTGCGCAGACGACGAATTATCTGATCTTCCGGAATCGCCAATCCGCGCGGTACCACGGGGTGGGTGTGGCCGCGAATAAAGCGCTTCACAATACGATCTTCCAGGGAGTGAAAGCTGATCACTACCAACCGACCATCGACAGCGAGCAAGTCGATGACGCAATCGAGCAATGAACGCAGGTCATCCAGCTCTCTGTTCAAAAAGATGCGAATCGCCTGAAACGCGCGGGTCGCCGGGTGCTTGCCCTTTTCCCAGGCGGGGTTGGCGGCGGCGACAATATCGGCCAGCTCGCCCGTGCGTGTAATGGGCTTTTCCTCTCGCGCCTCGACAATGGCTTTGGCCATGCGTCGGGCAAACTTTTCCTCACCGTATTCTTTAATCACGCCGGCAATTTCCGCCTCGTCGGCGACGGCGATCCACTGGGCCGCGCTTAAACCCCGGGTGGTGTCCATACGCATATCGAGGGGGCCGTCGCGCAAAAAGCTAAAGCCGCGTTCGGCATCATCCAGCTGCGGCGATGAGACGCCGAGATCAAGTAACACACCGCTGACCTTGCCGGCCTGACCGCGCTCACGCAGCAGGCTTTCGAGATCGGCGAAGGAGGCCTGCACCATTTCAAAGCGGGCATCGTCGGCAAATAATTCACCACCCACGGCGCAGGCCTCGGTATCTTTATCAATCGCCAACAAGTGCCCATTGGGCGAGAGCCGCTCTAGCACCAGGCCCGCATGCCCGCCGCGGCCAAAGGTGCCATCAACGTAGTAGCCATCAACATCACTCAGTAGAGCGTCAACGGCGCCGTCTAATAATACGGTGATATGGGCTTGTTTCGCTGCTGGCATCAGGTGGCCACCCTCACAATGAAATTGACTGGAATTCTTCGGGAATCTCTAAACCACTGGCCAGCTCATCGAGCAATGCTTTACGATTGGCGTTCCAGCTATCGGTGTCCCACAACTCAAGACGATGACTCTGACCCACCAGGGTAACGCCCTTGCCCAGCTTGGCGTGATCGCGCAGCAGCTTTGGCACCAGTACGCGACCGCTGCCATCCAGCTCAAGGTCACGGGCGTTACCGATCAGCAGGTGCTGCATCAGGCGCGCATCTTTATTGAGGGTTGGCATACTGGCAATTTTGGCTTCAATTTCTTCCCACTCGGGGCGCGGGTAAATAAACAGGCAGGTATCGGTCAGGCTAATGGTAGCCACCAGGCTGCCGCTGTACTCAGACATCAGGGCGTCACGGTACCGAGCAGGAATTGGCATCCGCCCTTTGGCATCCATGTTGATTTCGTCGCTACCTCGAAACACCTGAATCTCTCACAATTATTATTAAAAGAGCCACTTTGACCCACTTTGCCCCACAATTCGACACTATAGACCCGAGACAATTAAAGTCAATACTCGACAACTGGCTAACATGCACGAAAATGCCGACATTTCCCGCGAACTTACAGGGAAAAGCCCATGAAGTACTCGAAGACGAAGAGGATAAGCAAGGGAAAACAGGGTGATAAAAACAGAACTTAAAGTAACACTTTAAGAAAGAGACCAATTTGATCTATTAATAGCAGCTACTAAGAACCGCTGCCTCGAATACTCCCTCTGTAGAAAGAGACAGCCCCCCGCAAAGGCCACCCTATTATTAATAGGGTATGCTGCCGCCACCCACGAACACCACGGTGTATTTGCTTGAAGTCATCATTTATTAGAAAGGCCCACCGCTGGCTGGGCCTGATCGCCGCCATCCAGTTATTGATCTGGACCGGCTCCGGCCTGTTTTTCTCCATCGTACCGATTGACGATGTGCGCGGCACCCACCTGCTGCAAGCCCCGCCCACGCTGCGGCTGGAACATGTCAGACTGATCTCACCCAGTGAGCTGGTGGCTCAGCACCAGGAACTGGCCATGCTGAGCGTTGGCAAGGTGCAACTGCAGCAACGCTTGTACACACCGATCTATCTCGTTAAGCGGGAAGACGAGCTACTGGTCTTCCACGCCGAAACCGCAGCAAAGCTGGCACCACTGAGCGAGACTGAAGCCCACTCGATAGCCACCAATAGCAGCCAGTTGCCCGTTCAATCCCTAAGCTGGGTAACCAGCGTCGACCGGGGCAGCGAGTACCGGGATGGCGAACTACCCGCCTGGAAGGTTGAACTCAAGGGTGTTGACGAGGCCAATCTCTGGATCGGCGCCAACAGCGGCAAAGTCAGCGCTATTCGCACCAACACCTGGCGGCTGTATGATTTTCTCTGGGGCTTACACATTATGGATTACGTCGACCGGGATAATTTTAATTCCTGGCTACTTCGGGCCTTTGCCCTGCTGGGGGTGATGACTATCGCCTCGGGACTGCTGTTGTTTTTTATCTCCGCCAAACAACGCAAACGCGCAAAGACGAGCTAAATAAGCGAGGCAAGGCCATCACAGGAAGCGCCTTCGCTTAACAATAGCCTATGCCCGGAAAGGGCTATTAGGGGCGGGTATCCCGCGCATACTGCAAACTCGCCAATACTTTTTCTGGCTCCGTCTGCTCCGGCACCGTGGTGTAATAAAAATTAGCGGGTGGCAGCTTACCCGCTTCACCGGATGACCATAGCGAGTCGAGAATATACCCCGCACTGCTGCCTTCCTGCGCGCTGTTGCTAATCACACAAGCCAAAGCATTATCGGGAGCATTCAGTTCCACGCCAGGGTTGTAGAGACCAATAGCCCAGCGGAAGTGTTCAGCGACATTCAATAAGGACTGATAACTCGCCAGCTCTTCGCCATTGGCAGGCCCCTGCCCCTCTTCGTCAACAATTAGCAGACCGTCAATCCCAGTGTCACCAAAGGCGCGCAGGAAACCGGCGATATACACCGCCGCCCTTTCTGCATCCTTCCACTCGACAGTCGGGTTTTCACCGGCGTGGGCCAATGAAAAGGCCATGCCCATCCACAGCTTTGGCGAAGGCACCTTCACCAGCAAAGGCTCACTACCTTTTACAGAGGCAAGCGCTTTGAAGAAGTCACGCAACTGCTCAATCGCAGCGGCATCTTCGAGCAGGACTTTAATCGCGTAGTTGAGCCGACTTTTTTTCGCCATCGCCTGCAACAGCTCAGGCCGACTTTGCGTCCACACCTGAAAGAAATCGAAGAGATCGATCATCACAATATCGGAACGCAAGAGCTGCTGCTGTTTCTGAAAAAAGGCCACCAGTGCAGCCGTGTCATCCCAAGGCAAAGCTTTACCCTGGTTTAAGACGGCTCTACTGTAGTCCAGCCCGTCCACCCAAACCGGGTTTCTGGAACTGGAAATATCGGAGAAGTAATTCGCCAACTCCATATTATTCTCCGCCATAATTGCTTTTCATATTAGTTACTGCGGGCCTGCTTTGACTTTTTCTTCCAGGGCAGCAATCTGCGCTTCAAGGCCTTTAATCTGCCTGTCCTTGGGATTGCTCATCATCACGCCCGTCAAATTACTGGCGTCCATGACGTAGCGCTCTTCGTCGGGAGGACTGGCAAGAATTTTTGACTGATCATCCCAGCTACCAAAATAGGGCAGGCCTTCGGCAGGTTCGTCCTTGACCCAATCGGCAACGAATTCATCGTAGGGAATACCACGCTTGATTCTCGCCTGTCGCTCTTCCTGGCGTAGCTTCTCGGTCGCCTCTTCATCGACAAGCAGCTTCTCTTCGTCGAAGACGATTTTATAGAGCTGCCGTGCGTAATCAGCAGAGATCAAATTCTCTTCGATATCTTTCATGATAAGCGCCGTTCGCCGCTCAAGCACATCACCATAACCGCCACCGGCACCCTGGCAAATCATGTAGATTTCGCCCTGATTACAGATTTCGAAGTTCAGTGCCGACTGCGCTGAGTACTCACCCTCCTCGTAGGCCTGCTCATTCATCAGATCAACCATGCTGAACTTGAAGCTTTGCGGATCCGTTTTCAGGGTATCGAGAATGTTGATCTTTTTGATTTTTGCCAGAGGATAAGTCGGGCTACCGTAACCTCCGAACAAGCCGTAGGCACTGGGGTGTTTAGCGCCACTCTGGCCCGACATGAAACCAAACTCATCACTTTCACTCACCGTGCTGATTTGCTCATAACCCATACCGGAGCGGTATTTACCCGCACCGACGCGGTCTTTGGCAATTTGCTGGGAAACCAGGCGAACGAAAGGTAGCTCTTCCTCGGCCAGCTCCATTTCCCCGGTATCGGTCATATAACCGAAAACCGGTGACAGGGCATGCTCGCCATCGGAGTTTTCTCGAGCGCCACTACCGTTACCATTAATATCGGCACAGAAGTTACCGGTGACTTCCTGATGCTGCGTCAAGCCCCCATAAACGAAGGTTGCTGGCTGGTTATAGTGATTGGCATTAACGGCCGCATAGCGCTTAGGCATGCAATAGGAGAGCTTGGCATAGACCGTTGACGGCAGGGTAAAGCACTGGAAAATCGGCAGTAAACTCATGGCATTGGGCGCTTCTGGTGAAGAGTTCACCATTGAGTTTTCATCGGTCAGCACGTGGACAGGGCTTAACACCGCCTGGTTTTTCGGTAAATCGGGCCAGCAGAATAAGACCAGGTTACTCAGTAAAGAGGTCTTCATTGAACCCGCACTCATATTGGTCGAGCGGTTCATCAACTCCGGTGAGGCACCTCTGAGATCGAGGGTCATCTGGTCATCTTTCACCGTAATATTGATCGGCACTTTGGCAAGGATGTGCTCGCGCAAGTCATCATCAATCCAGGTATTGACCCGCGTTGTACCATTGGGCAGTTCCGCCACACGCTTGCGCACTTCTTTTTCAGTGTCTTCCAGCGTACGACGAATAGTGGCAATCAGGTATTCTTTGCCAAACTCTTCGACAATAGCCAGCACGCGGTCTCTAAGACGCAGTACCGAGTGCAATTTCACCTTAATGTCGGCCAGCTGCAGCTTCGGATCCCGCACCGAGTTTTGCAGAAAGTTCACCAGGTCGCGCTTAATTTCAAAGTTTTCAACCACCTTGAAAGGACACATTTTCAGGCCTTCATCAAAGCGGCTTTCCGCTATCGATGGCATACCGCCGGGTTCAATCGCACCGTTTTCGCCTTCATGAATGGTTGAACCCAACCAGCAGATCAATTCACCTTCATAAAAAACCGGCACGATCATGCTTTGGTCGGTGTTGTGAATATTGCCGTAGCGGGAGTCGTTATGGATAAAGCCGTCGCCGTCTTTGATACCTACCGATGGCTCGTTTTCCCAATATTTACGGATGAATTTAATCGGGTAGTGACAGACCGCTGCAAACACCACGATACCGTGGGGCGCAACCTGGGACATATCACCGTTGGCGGTAAAAATAGCCGTCACCAGATCCCCCCACTTGGCACCCGGCGCAACGCCCATTTGCTCAACCATATTGAAAGATTCTTCCAGGGCGGAGTTGAGACGGCCGCGCACCAGGTTGATCTTTTTCACATCGGGGTTAGTAGCAAAGACTTTTTCTTCAAGCTCGGATCGGGCGGACAAGGTGTGATCCGACATAATTTCCGGGTCGGGCCCATAAAAAAGCTGGTTGTCGACGAGAAACTCTTCGTACAACTTACGATCATCTTCATTCAAACTTTCTAATTGACTGTTTTCTGTCTGGCGGCTCATCAGCGAGTCCTCTGTTTACACACTCTGTGGCGAATACTCACCACAAATACAGGTTTAGTTGCGGGAGAGGCTTTTACCTCTCCCCTGCATTGGCTGTTCAGTTTTGCGTTAGGCGGTCAAACCATACGGCACCGTGGTTGGAGGCATGAAAACTCCAGCCAAACTCCACTAAATAGGTGGTCGCACTGGTGGTCACCAGCGCCGGGCCTTCAATATAGGTACCCGCTTGCAAGGCACTATCGTCATAAAGCGGTGTATCAACGGCTTCATCAATACCCACGAAGTGACACAGGCGACTACCGACGGGTTCAACAGAATTTTTCTCTCCAACCGGTTTGATTTGGCCAAAGTGAACTTTGTCGAGTTCAACAAAAGAGGTGACCCGTATGGTGTTAATCCTTACGCCTGACTCCGTCGCCTGACTACCTTCGCCAAAGCGGCTGCCGTAAGACACATGGAAAGCACCGATCAGCTCAAGCACATCGTGCAGGGAGTTAATGCGTGCTTTCTTCGCCACAACGGCCGTTTCAACCCGCTGATTACCGTAGCGCATATCGAATTCAAGCCGATACTGAATATCGTCCCCATCCATACCCTGGCGCAGCAGATCATCTTTACCGCGCTGCTCCAGCTCTTCAATGGTGTTATTCAGCTCTTCATAGTCGGTCAAAATGTGCTTATTACCGGTGTGGTAAAGCACGGTATAGGTTGACTGCTCATGAATGTGCATCTGGTTGACGTTACCCGCACCCAGGGCCGAAAAGACCGATGAAAAGGGCGGTGCCAATACGCGGTCAACCGACAGGGCGTTGGCAATACCACAGCTGTGCAGCGGACCATTGCCGCCATAGGCCATTAAGGTAAAGTCCTGTGGGTCGTGGCCCCGCGATCGCAATTCGGTAGCAATACCGTTGGCCATATTATGGTCAACCGCTTCCTTGATCATCTTGGCAATGTCGCTCACTTCAAGATCAAAGTGATCTTCCAGATTATCTTCTATCGCCATCTCAGCGCGATCAGCATTGAGCTTAATGCGGCCGGCGGCATAATTCTCCGGATCCAGATAGCCGAGAATCATATCGGCATCGGTCACGGTTGGCTGCAGCCCACCTCTGTCATAGCAGGCGGGACCGGGGTCAGAACCCGCACTCTTGGGGCCAATTTTGATGGAGTCGTGCATCTCGTCATAACTGGCGATGGAGCCACCACCCGCACCGAGTGTCACCAGGTGCACCATCGGCACACTCACCAACCAGCGATCAATCACCGGGTGGAAATCGTAATACTTCTGCTCGCCCTCGGTGACGATACCAATATCAAAACTGGTACCGCCCATATCGGTAGCGACGACATTGCCCAGCTCGCCCTCTATGGAGAGGTGATCAGATGCGGCGATACCCGCCACGGGGCCAGAGTGAACGGTCTGCAAAGCATCGGTGGAATTAAGCTGGGCCATGCCACCCGAGTTGTGGCTGATTTGCATCGGCCGGTCGTAGCCATTGGCTCGCAGGTTGAGTTCAAGACTGCCCAAACCGTGATACATCACGTTGTGCAGGTAGCCATCGATAATCGTTGAAGTGGCTCGGGTATATTCACCCTTACGACCCGCCACCTGATGGGACAGCAGCATGGGAATAGCGCCCAGTAAGTGAGCGGGGTATTCCTCAAGGAATAGCTCCCGAACGCGCAGCTCATTTTCGGGGTTAACCACGCTATTGGTGAGCATCACGACGATGGTTTCGGCGCCCTGGTCAACCAGATATTTCATCTTGTGCTCGAGATCTTCCTTATCGAGCTCCATCAATATTTCACCCGAGTAGCTCACCCGCTCGCGCACGGTGGCGATCATGGGGATGGGCACGATGGGATGGGGTCGCTTGGCGCGCGTCAAATCACGCTGTTCCTCGAAGGGCAGGCCTTCACCGTAACCGCGACCGCGCGAGATCGGTATGGTACTGCCAAAACCCTCTGTCACCAGCAGGCCGATACGCGGGCCGTTGCGCTCAATTAGCGCGTTGGTGCCCAGAGTTGTTGAGTAACGCACCGAGTCAACATTCGACAGCAATTCTTTGGTGTCAACACCGAGCTCTGCTGAGGCCACTTCGAGGGCCTCATTAAAACCCAGCGCCAGGTTGTGATGGGTTGTCAGCGCCTTGGATTGAACGTAGTTTCTACCCCAGGCAACAAAACAGTCGGTAAACGTACCGCCTATATCTACTGAAATTCTTTTCATATCACCTATTCCCAATATGGTTTAGTGGCTGTGTCCGGATTTGGGCATATTCCACTCGGGAATCTCCGCCTGTCCCGGCTCACCCCATTGCGCCGCCTTCTTTTTCAAGTCATCGATATCCAGTTCGATATCGTGTACCAGTGGGTGTCCCGGCACGGTGTACTCCGTCTCCACCATGGTTCCGCAGGAGGGGCAGTAATATTCAATCAATGCCGTAAAGTTCGGATCGGGGCAAAAGGTGTATTCATATTTTTCGGGGTCTAGCAGGTGGGGGTGAACCTCCGACAGCTTGCGATCGCAAACCAGCAAGCCCTTTTTGTAGTTGTCGCGGGCATTACCCAGGCTCTGTGCGCACACTCTGCACTCCCACAATTCCTTGTCCAAATCGATGGTCAGGTACTCTGTAATATTAACTCTCATATGCGCCCCCTTAGTTTTTCTCAATCAATACGTCACGATTTGACGAGATGTGGAATTGCCAATTTTCGTTGATTTTGCCGGTGAAATACTCTTCTTCAATAATCGCAGGCCCCTGCCCAGTGGCACCGGGTACCTGATCTTCCAGGCGATAAACCGGCACTTCCTGCCAGTTGCCGGGGCTGAGCATTATTTTTCTCATGCCCGCAATCACCGCATCACTGCTGGTTTCATTACCCACGGCGGCAAAAGAGAAATGTTCAATTTTCTTAACAACGCTTAGGCCCAGTGACAGGTCTGTTCTAGCGGCCAGATCGGCAGGAAGGGCATAGCTTTTAATATCGGCAATTTCGCTGCCGCCGCTTTGCTCATCGCTGAGCAATTCCCAGCTGAATTCACATTCACAGAGGTCTACCCCCTCGGCGAACATATCCCGGCGGGCTCTTTCAATCAGCTGTTCAGCGAGCGCCTGCAAGGCAGCATTCCTGCTATCAGCAGCGCTCTCGGGCAATTGGCTGCGATAGCCGTGGGACAAGTCTGAAAAACCAATACCACAGGCACTAAACACCGCCGCCAGACCCGGAATAATGATCTTATTAATTCCGGCCTTTTCCGCCAGCGTAGTTGCCAACAGTGCACCGGCACCGCCAAAGGCAGCAAAGGTTGTTTGGCCATCAATTTCAGCAAAGTCATGAATTGCAGAAGAGATTTTACTCGCCCAGGCATCCATTATTTGCTGAATGGCCTGCTCGGTATCGATCCCCAGTGGACCCGCTATTTGCGTTTCCACAACGTCTCTGGATTTATCGATATCGAGATTTAACTCACCGCCAAAAAAGGTTTCTGGAGAGAAAATACCGGCCAGAAAGGCAATGTCCGTAATCGTGACATTGGCGCCACCCAAACCAAAACAGGCCGGGCCTGGCGCAGCGCCTACCGATTCAGGGCCGACTTTTATCGTCTTGTTATCGGTGGAGATGATAGAGCTGCCACCCACGCCAGCACTTTCAATATGGGCCAGCGGGAACGCAATTTTCACGCCCTCCACTTCACCGCGATAATGGCTCTGGATTTCACCGTTTTCAATCAGGCCGATGTCCGTCGTTGTGCCACCGACATCGTAAGACAGCATTTTATCGACGCCGTAATGGGCAGCCAGGGCTTTAACCCCTTCCATACCGCCGCGTGGGCCAGAGCTATAGGTTTTAATTGCCGTGGTTTTTGCCACCCGTGCCGTACCACCGTCATTGCGAAAAATAAGCAGCGGGTTATTACATTTAGCGGCTTTTAAGCGATGGTCTGCGCTATAGAGGAAGCGCTCCATAGCGGGGTGCAGGTAAGCGTTAAACAGGGCAGTCCAGGTGCGCAGGCTAATATCGGCTTCGTCAGACAGGCCGCTGGCGACCACTACTGGAACCGCGCCCAGGAGATGAGAGGGGAATTTGCGCTGGGCAATGCGGATTAAACGCTTTTCCAAAGCGACAAAATCAGCTTCCGCGAGGCTAATCACCACCCGCACCGCACCGCCTGTCACAACGTCGTTAATGGTTTTAATCACCGCGACTTCAAGCGCTTCTTCGGCAAGGGAGGTGTCGATATAACCGACCCTGTCACCCACGAGGGAGGTAAATAATTCCTGCTGTGACGCGGAGGTCGTCAAGGCGTCGATGGAACTACCCGCACTCATAATCAAACCGAGCCGGGGGCCTTTGCGCTCGACAATGGCATTCGTGCCCTGGGTTGTGGAATACCTGACGTAGTCAGCTTCCAGCAACAATCTTGCCGCGTCTTCCTTGCCGTAAATTTTCTCGGAGACTTTGCTAATGCCATCAAAAAAGCACTTGCTCAAATCGTAGGGTGTAGTGAGGGTTTTTGCGTAATGAACATCTGCCCCCTCCATGACACAAAAATCGGTGAGCGTGCCACCGTTATCGATATTGATGATCTTTCCCATTCACTTTCTCCCAATCGTAAATCACAACGTCGCTCGGCAAGCCATTCGCTTAAAGAACGCCGAAACTAACAAACTACAGACGCGTGAACCGCCGCTGTTTGCAAATACAAAAGCACAGGCTCCCCACTACGGGAGCACCCGGATTCAGCCATACTTGAAATAACAGGGGTTTCTATTTCAACCGCTTTACTACTGAAATATTAGGCTAACACTGCACTCAAAAAAGGAATTGATCTGCCATACACTTTTGGCAGGTCGAAAATATTGGAACTGCATATTGCCACAGCTTATACCTGCCATCAATGATTGGCATATCTGCGCGAAACCACTCGGCGACGAGCGCAGAATATGCAACTTGTGGAGTGTCAAATATACAAAACAGATAAACTGGGGTGCTACAACGGGGCATCATTCCACGAACGGGAAAAATGGAAACACATCGGTAAGTCACAAAATTGCCGTCGGAATACCGGCGATAGAAAAAAAGTGGGAGCCGGCCTGTAAGCCGGGTTCTGTCGAGAACAGTCATTCCTCTGGGATGCACGTCGCCGTACACCTCAAGCAACCTACCCGGATCCAGCGCGGACCACGCCTATTGGATCCCTATTTGGTCTTGCTCCGAGTGGGGTTTACCCTGCCACGCCTGTTACCAGTCGCGCGGTGCGCTCTTACCGCACCATTTCACCCTTACCGGCAGCGAACTGCTTAGGCGGTATATTTTCTGCGGCACTTTCCGTAGGCTCACGCCTCCCAGGCGTTACCTGGCACTCTGCCCTATGGAGCCCGGACTTTCCTCCATCCCGGCCGTTATTTGCCCAATAAAGAACGCACAACAAACCGGAACAGCGACTGCTCAGCCGACTCCCGCGCGAGAGGGTAGCAGAACTAAATCGATAGACAAGTAGTAAGTGACATTTAGCGATCAATCGCCCTCTTTATGGCGCCAGCCCGCGCTGACATCGCGCCAATAAATACGCTACTATTGAGCGACCAATAATAAACAGACGGTCCACGCAGCCCTCTTTAATTCGCCCAAACCCAAGACCAAAAACAATCCAATCAACACCTCTCTCAATCTAGGAGCATTGTTATGCCACAAGTAGAAACCGCCATGGGACCCATCGATGTCGACGACATCGGTATGTGCCTGATGCACGAGCACATCATTATCGCCGACTGGGACATGCGCCAGAACTATGACGATTACGTCGACGTTGAAAAAGAAGTGCCGAAAGCCGTTGGCTCACTGAATGCAGCGAAAGAGCGCGGCGTTAAAACTATTGTCGACCTGACCCCGGTCAACCTGGGTCGCGATATTCGCTCTATCATCGCCGTATCAAAGGCCTCTGGCGTTAACGTCATTTGCCCCACCGGCTTTTACTGGACCGAAGAGGCCTGGATGCACGGCTGGGATGCCAAGCACCTGTCGACCTATATGATTCGCGACATCACCCAGGGCATTCTCGACACCAAGGTCAAGGCCGCCATTATCAAATGCGCCACCGACCACACCGGCGTCGACGAATTCAATAAGAAGCTCTTACAGTCGACTGCCATCGCCCACCGCGAGACTGGCGCGCCCATCTCCACCCACACCACCATCGCCAACACCTCGGCGCGCGACCAGGTTGCCGCCTTTAAAGAGTTTGGCGTCGACATGAGCCGCGTGGTGATCGGCCACATGGGCGACTGCACCGACATTGACTATCTCGAAGAAATTCTCAGCAGCGGCTGCTTTATCGGCATGGACCGCTTCGGCCTTGAAGCCTTTCTGCCCACCGATGAGCGCGTGCAAACCGTTGTAACCTTGTGTGAGAAGGGCTACGCCGGGCAGATGGTGGTCTCTCACGATGCCTGTAGCTTTCAGGACTTCTTCGACGGTGAGTACGTTGAGAAATTTGCCCCCAACTGGTGCTACGAGCACGTGCCCCGCGATGTACTGCCCGCCCTGTTAGAAGGCGGTGTTAGCCAGGCCGATGTCGACACGATGATGGTCGCCAATCCGAAGAAGGTCTTTTCAACGGGTGGCGGTTACTAGAAAAAACTTTTGGCTTAACAGTCATTAGCCAATAATTCGAGGGGCATTTCTCTCGTCTTACAAAAAAGGCGCCGTGATCAATCAATCACGGCGCCTTTTTTTATTCTACCCAGACAATCACCCGGCAAAAACGCTAGTTTGAACAATAGCCCTGGGGACAACTGCTACCAAGGTACTGCCAAATATACTCAGAAAGGCTTTGCTCGCCTTCACACCAGGCCGCAGTGTTATCACCTCGTCGCGCAAAGGCGTCCAGTGCTTCAGGATCACACATTTCAAGCTTGATACGCTGTTCATAGGGATAGGGCCACAGGCTGTCAGTGCTGACGCTGCCATTAACCGTGCGCTTAACAATGGTGGCACCAATATCACCACCATCATCTGCAGCGCCTTTATTGACGCTAGCTGCCGGTATTTCCAATAGGTATTCAAGTACTAGCGGCGATGAAAGACTATTGGCGCCGGGTGTCATTGCGTATTTTCGGTAATCAGACTGATGGTCAAACACATTATTGTAATCATTATCGGAGCGCTCTCCAGCACCGCCAATAATGCCGAAACTTTCGCTACCGACTAATTCCGCTTTGCGATTACTCATCACCAGGTTGTTATAAAGTACATTGTTAATAACACCACTGTAATTATTAAAGCGAACACCCGTGTTATTCATACCGATGGTGCCATGCACCAGGCTTGTGCCATCGGCATTCTGGTTAACATTAAAGCCCGTCCTACCGTTATCCCAGGACACTAAATGCTCAAACTGGTTGTTGAGCAAGGTATCGCCGCCACTCTCGGTATTGACCCCGGAGCCAACATTGTTGAGTAGAATGACACCAAAAAAGCGGTTGTTGGATGAATCGTCGAAGGGGGCCGTTTCACCGTTGTGGTTACCCGCCAATGCCAGGGCCACACGCTCACCCTCGGTATCCTCGCCCTGCTCACCGCCATCGAGAACAATGACATTTTCAAACAGATTATTGCGCGAGTTGTACACCGACAGGCCGACACGGGGATCATTGGGTTTGTATGCGTCCCCCCACCAGCCATCCCAGCGGATCACCGCACGGCGCACCGTGACATTTTCCGAACCGTAAACCAGCATGGAATTGCGCGCATAACCAAAGACCCAAACGTCTTCCAGTAGCACCTGATTGGCACGGCCGACTAAAAAGCCCGAGCTATTGACGTGCAGCGACCCACTCCTGGCGCCAATCTTACGCATAATGATGCCGGTGGTTTTATCCGACCAATCCGGGCCGTCATGGCCACCGATGGCCACCGCACTGGCATCGCCAGAGGAGCGCGCAACAATGCCCTCGATAGTGAGATAGTTCTGATTAAAAATATTAATCGCCGCCTGATCGACGGTTTCAATAATCACCTCACCATCGTGCTCCGCGAGAATTACGATGGGGTTGCCGGCCTCACCCGAAATGCTTGGCGCAAGGGCTTCGCTATAGACACCGCTTTTCAGCACCAGGGTGTCACCGGCGGCCAGCGTTTGCCAGGCCCTGTCAAAGGTGCGCCAGGGTTGCTCACTGGATCCCTCATTATTGTCATCACCATTCTCCGCAGAAAGATAGTAATCCCCCGTATAGCCGGGCTCGTCGGGAACGGTGGGGGTATCGGGATCTTCCGGATTACCCGGTTCCTCGGGGTCGCTGGGCTCATCGGGATTAGCGGCATCCTCACAAAAGCCAGAGGGACAGTCATTGCCCAGCTGCCCCCAAAGATAGGCCGACAAACTTTGTTCGCCGAGGCACCAGTCGGGAGCCGCCAGACCCACGCGACCAACAGTCACGAGGCCATCGGCGTGACACATTTCGGCCTTAATGCGCTGCTCATTAGGGTAGGGCCAAAGGGAAGTACTGCTATTCACGCCGGCCACGGAGCGATAAATAATTTCGGCCCCGGGATTCGCCCCACCACTGGCCTGCCCTCTCGCCGGTGAGTCGGTCTCCAAACGAAACAGATAGGCCAGCTGAGGATCATCGACAATCGCATCCGGGCCGGGCTGCACGGTCAGATAATCAATATTGTGGCCGCTAATATAGTTAAAGTTGTTGCTGGTTTCCGCACCATCACCGCGTAAGCCTATCGATGAAACCCCGGTAGCGACTACATCATTATTTTGCACGATGCTGTCTAGCAGCGACCCCTGGTATACCTTGTCCCAAGTTCTGGCAAACCTGACGCCGCTGGCATTATCACCGACGGTGAGATGATCAAGGCGCGTTGCCGTACTTTTACGAGCGACGTTAACCCCCCAGCCGTCATTAGCCCAGGAGACGATATGACTAAAGCGATTGTTTTCAAGCTGAGTGCCACCCTCGACCTGAATCCCCAGGCTCGTGTTGTTAAGCAAAATAATGCCGTGGAACACGTTGTTGTGGGAACCCTCAAAGAGTGAGTAGGCATAGGGCGTAGTGCCGCTGAGCTGTAAAGCATGCAGTGGGCCACTGGTTTCTGGCTGTTCACCAAAGCCGGGGGCGGCGCCATCAAAAATTAAAATATTCTCAAACACGCTATCGACGGTGTTGCTAACCCCAAATGCTGCGCGGGTATTGCCGGGGTTAGAGTTGAGCCCCCGCCAACCGTCCCAGCGCACCACAGCGCGGCGCACCGTGACATCCTCACTGCCGTAAATCCTTAGCACCGAGCGGGCATTGCCGTGGACCCAGATATCTTCCAGCAAGACATCGACCGCACGGGCAACCAACATCACCTCACCCGAGTCATCAATATTGTTGGCTCGAGCGCCAATGCGGCGCAGCCGAATATCACTCGTCCGGTCGGACCAATCCGGGCCATCGTGGCCTCCAACGACAATGGCCGCAGCCTTGCCAGTGGTTTCCGCACTGATCCCCTCAACCACCAGGTGGGATTGATTCCAGATGTTAATCGCCGCCACCCCCGCCGTAGCAATCAGAGCAGCCCCATCATGCAGGGCCTTGATGGTCACCGGTTTACCGGTCTCGCCCGACAGGGGAATATTGAGCGCTTCCTCATAGCGGCCATCGGCGAGTATCAAGGTATCCCCCGGCTGTAAGACCTGCCAGGCCTGGGCAAAACTCGCCCAGGGCCTCCCTTCTAATCCGGATGATTGATCGTCGCCGAGCAGTGGATCGATAAAGAATTGAGTGGCGTTAGCATTGGCTATAGCGAGAATAAAAAAAGTGAGCAAATACCGACAAAAATAGCGGATGGTTTTCATGGTGAGTTCCTTTCAGTTTTTCATCCTTGCCCGGATACAGAGTCGTATGCGGTGGCCCACTTAACGCGAAGTCCGCATATCAACACGAGGGCTTAACTGTAAAACTGTGACTCAATCGAAATACCACCTCCTCTATGGGTATGTATAGCGACCAATGGTCAAATGAAGGAATCAACCAGGGTTAATTAGCCTGCACTCTGGGTCGACGAATCAAACCCTCCTGGGTACACGAGGCCACCAGCGCGCCATCGCGGCTGTAGAACTTACCGAAATTCAAACCCCGCGCGCCCGAGGCCGAGGTACTTTCCATCATATAGAGCACCCATTCATCCATGCGGAACTCCCGATGGAACCACATTGCATGGTCGAGACTCGCGGCCTGCATGCCTTCACTGGAAAAGCGCTCGCCGTGGGGGCGCAGGGCCGTACCCATCAAATAGAAGTCAGAGGTATAGGCCAGTAGTGCGCGGTGCAGCATCGGTGAGTCGGGCACTTTTTTATTAATACGAATCCAGAAGCCCTGCTCCGGGGGACGGTCACTTTTATCCCACAGGTCATGGGGATAAATCGGCCGCATTTCCACCGGCCGCTCGCTGGTAAAAAAGGCGCGGCGCTCGGGGGGCAACGTTTCGGCCATTGCCATGCGCAGTTCCGATTCACAGGGTAAATCTTCCGGGGCCGGCACATCGGGCATTTCAGACTGGTGAGAGTAGCCCTCCTCCGCTTTCTGAAAGGACACCGAGAGAATAAAAATCGGCTCGCCGCGCTGAATCGCCACCACCCGACGAGTGGTAAAACTACCGCCATCGCGCACCCGCTCGACATCGTAAATAATCGGCACCGTCTTATCGCCCGGGCGCAAAAAGTAAGCGTGCATGGAGTGAGCCTCACGACCCTCCACCGTCTCGCCCGCCGCCATCAAGGCCTGGCCCAACACCTGGCCGCCAAACACGGCGACGGCGCCAATATCCTGATTTTGGCCGCGAAATAAATTGCTGTCTAAACGCTCGAGGCTGAGCAGCCCAAGTAATTCGGTGGGATTCATGCTACATATACTTCCTAACAATAGTTTCTAAAAAAATGGGGTACTGAGGATGGACACCAAAGCAGCTTACGCAAAAAGAACTGCTAGCATTAATGGCTACCAAATGAGCTATGTGGAGTGTGGCGAAGGCGAGCCGATCGTGTTTTTGCACGGCAATCCAACGTCCTCCTATTTGTGGCGCAATATCATACCGTATTGCGAGTCCCTCGGGCGCTGCATTGCCCCCGACCTAATTGGCATGGGCGACTCGCAAAAACTTTCAGCCTCCGGCCCCGACAGCTACCGTTTTGTCGAACACCGCGACTACCTCGACGCCCTGCTCGACCACCTCGGCATCCACGACAATGTCACTCTGGTACTGCACGACTGGGGTTCGGCACTGGGCTTCGACTGGGCCAATCGCCACCGCTCAGCGGTGAAAGGTATCGTCTATATGGAGGCCATCGTCAGAACCCTCAGCTGGGACGAGTGGCCAAAATCAATGAAGCCGATCTTTGAGGGCTTTCGCTCACCGGCCGGCGATGCCATGGTGCTCGACAACAATGTGTTTATCGAACAGGTACTGCCCGCATCGATTATTCGCCAGCTGAGTGAGGAAGAGATGAACGAATATCGCCGACCCTTTTTACAGCCCGGCGAAGACCGCCGCCCGATGCTCACCTGGCCGCGACAAATCCCCATCGAGGGCGAACCCGCAGACGTCAGCGCCATTGTCGACAGCTACAGCCAGTGGCTAAGCCAAAGTGAGCTGCCGAAGTTATTTATCAATGCCGACCCCGGTGCCATTCTGCGCGGCCCCGCTCGCGACTATTGCCGTACATGGCCGAACCAGAGAGAAGTCACCGTCAAGGGGACTCATTTTATTCAGGAAGACTCGGCCGATGAAATTGGCGAGGCCATTGTTGACTGGATGCAGGCCTAAGCTGCTAGCCGCGACGGTGAAGGTAATCAATATTGATTGAGCAAAGCCAACAGTGGTGGCGGCGAAATTAATTCAGGTAATGGGAGCCTGGCTGCACAGTAATGCAAAGCCCGGAACCGGGCCCAGGGTGTAGAAAAAATCGGCGTCATCATTTCTCTCGGAATACTGCAAAGATGCCGGGCCATTATTTCTTTTGCCGAATTGATCTTTTTTTGTGGTGCTCTCGTAGGTCTGCCCATTAATGACCAACCAAACGTGGCCGACCTGTTTCTTTTTCGCTCGTTTAGCCGGCGTCGTCGCTGTTTTAGGGGTAATGATTTTCCCGAGAATTGTTTTACGAAAACCGATACGAAGGTAATTGTCCTGCAGAGAAGCCTTACTTTCATAATCAATTTTGGCAAACCTGGCCTTACACCAATCCTTCTGATTGATGCTGCCCCCGGGAAAGCTATGTTCCGAGCTTAACTTGCGGATTACATATTGCACAAACCCCGAACAATCGATGCCCGCACCCTGTAAATCGGCGGGCTCGGTCTGGCTAATATTCGCCACCTTGCCCCGCCCCTTCGCTCTTTCGTAGTGGATATCTTCAGCGAACAGATCGACCAGTAACTGGTGTAAACGCGCAGTGTCAAAATGGATTATCTTTGCTGTTTTTGGCACATCAGACTTAGCCCCGGCCGAACTCGCACTGGCACCCGCTTGTTTCCCGCTTTTAGCTTCACTGGATTTTTGACGAAGCACCGTCGCCGTCTTTTGTGACGGCAACTTAGAGAAGGGACGGAGTGCCGGTGAAACATGCTGAGGAGGGGGCGCAAGAGCAGCCTGCGGAGCCGTTTCAGGTGGTGTTTTACCCGCAGGATCTGGAGAATAGCTCGGCGCGACAGAATCCGCATAATGCGCCCTGGGAACAAGACAGCCAAAGCGTTCAGGCCTTAAGTAACGCATTCGGTCACTCATCACACCCCTCCCCCAATAACAATCTGTAGAACACAAACCACTAAAATAAGCCCCTAAAAACACCTGTAAAAAGTCCTGGCACTCGGGCCACTAAGCCTGTCCTCATGCAACTTAGCATAAAAACCAAGAAGTCACTGGCTGGTGTGATATTGAGGCTAAGCAAGACAGAGCTCAGAAACAGGCAAGGGTATTATGAAGCTTGAACCTGGCTCGGCCGACGTAAAAATGCTCGAACTGAGCATGCCGCCAATGCTCGGCGTGCGATGGGCTTGGCCCTATTGGCCAGGACATCGCCAAGAAATCCGATCATGGGAGTGCATAACCTGATGGGGTAAAAAACTCTAAAGCCCCTTTTTAGCGAGACCCTAATTAACTGATATCGGGTGAGCGACCTACTACTAGAAACACCCCCGCTGTCATTAACACGAGGCCAGCCACCCTTTGTATATTGATGGGGTATTTAAGGGCGCCAATAAAACCATAGTGATCGATAACACTCATCGCCACCAATTGCCCAAGTAGTACAAAAGAAACGGCATTAGATACCCCAAAGCGAGGTGCTACCCAGGTGATGCTCAAAATGTAAAACATAACAAAGAAGCCACCAAAGTAGAGATACAGCGGTGTGCTTGGTTTATAAAGCTCGGCCGGCAGACCCTCGATGACGAACAGATAAATGGCCGCCACAATCAGCCCAACCGAAAATAGAATTGTTGCGGCCAGGGCCGGACTTTGCAGTCGTGTACCCAGGGCACCGTTTAAAGTCGCCATCACCGGTATGCCAAGGCCAGCCAATAACATCAATAATGAATAGAAAAGGGTATTGTTCACGCTAAAAACCTCTATCAGTTTTAGGTCTAAGTCTGTCTCAGCCGGTGCAAAACGTATCATCCAAGCCGCCGCTACCAGCAAACAATTTTTTTAAGCCCGCCGTTTGCGACGAAAATCCTCGCCAATAGCAAACAGGCAGGGAATTAAAAACAACACATAAATCGTCGAACTGACCATGCCGCCAATACTCGGGGCGGCGATGGGCTGGGTGATATCCATACCCGAGCCGGAGGCGAGAATAATCGGCAGCAAGCCGAGCACCGTGGTTGCCACTGTCATTAACTTGGGACGCAGGCGGGCCACTGAGCCATCGATTACGGCATCCATATAAGAGTCATTTTCGGTTCTATTACTTAATGCCTCGCGAATAAATTCGATCATTAAAATACCAGTTTGAATAGCCACGGCGAGCACGGCGATATAACCAATCACCACGGCGGTGGTCAGCGTAAAACCCAGGGCCCATTGCAGTACCACACCACCAATCAAGGCGAAGGGTGCCGACAATAAAATCAGCGAGCTTTCAAACAGTGATTTAAAGGCCAGCATCAACAGGACAAACATCATCACCAGGGTTAAGGGAATTATCCAGGCCAGCCGCGCCTGAGCCTCTTCGGCGTAGCGATAGGTGCCCGTCCATTCCAGTGAATAGCCGGGGGGCAGACTCAGATTTTCGGCCAGATAATCCCGGGCGGCGCTGACATAGTCGGCGCTGGTGATGTCCTGCAGGTTGATATAAATATAGCCCGCCAAAGCACCGTTATCGTTGCGGATCATTTCCGGCATTTTACGCACCGCAACATCGGCAATCGATTTCAGCGCCACCGCGCGGCCATCGACCGCCATCACCGGGGTGTGGCGCACCTTGTCCAAGGTATCAATATATTCCGGCGAATACTGCATGCTCAAGGGCACCACGGTATTATCGGCCCGGCGAATATTGACCACGTTTTCGCCGCCAATGCCGAAACGCACCGTGAGCATCGCTTCGTCGACCTTGACGCCCTGCTCGGCCATGCCCGGTAAATCATTTTGCACATCGACGTAATAGCCCTCAGAAATGCGCTCGGCAATCACACTACCGGTGCCGGGGAAATCCCGCAGCAGGCTTTCAATTTGCTGGCCAATTTTTTCGATGACCGGGATTTCCGGGCCTTTCACCTTAATACCCACCGGGCTTTGAATCCCCGTGTCCTGCATGATCACTCGCCCGGCGATGGGCTGAGTCCAGCTATTCACATAGCCGACCACTTGCAGGGCGGCATCCAGCTCGGCAATTAATTGCGCCTTCGTCATGCCCTGGCGCCACTGATCTTTTGGCTTCAGCAAAATAGTGGTTTCTATCATCGTCGTGGGTGCCGGGTCGGTGGCGGTATCGGCCCGCCCCAGCTTGCCAAAGACTCGCTCCACCTCGGGAAAGGCTTTTATCTTTTTATCCATTTGCTGCAGTATCCAGCCCGCCTCGCGGGTCGGCAAACTGGGCAGGGTGGTGGGCATATAAAGGATGGAGCCCTCCTCCATTTCCGGCATATAGTCGCGCTGAAAGCTACTGGCCAGCATCAGGGCCAGTAGTAGTAAAACAATATTGGCGCCGAGGAAAAGATAGCGGTGCCGAATAGTCGCCCGCAGTGAGCGTCGATAGAGCTGCACAAACCAGTTTTCTTGCTCGATCTGTATCGGGGCGGCCTTGCCTTTAAATATCCAGACGATAATGACAGGCAGCAGGAAAAGCGTGAGCAGAGTCGAAAAGCCCATGGCCAGGGTTTTGCCATAGGCAAGGGGGTCGAACAGGCGGCCTTCACGTTCGCCGAGAAAAAATACCGGCAGAAAAGACACCAGAATAATCAGCAGCGAAAATAGCAGCGGCCGCGCCATGCGTGCTGTGGCGCGAATAATGGTGTCGATCTTTTCTTGGCTCGAGAGTTCTTTACCGCTGCGACTTCTCTGTCGGGCCAGTTCGGTGGTGCAGTTTTCAACAATCACTATCGTCGCGTCGGCCATTTCACCAATGGCAATCGCCAGACCCGCCAGTGACAGCAGGTTAATGGTCTGACCAAAAAACGACAGCGGTAGCACGGTAAATAAACAGCCGAGAACAATCACTACCACCGGGGCAACGGCAGCACGACCATTGCGCAGCGCCCAGAAAATCACCAGCATCACCACCAGTAATTCGTAGGCCAGGGCGGTAGAAAAATTCACCAGCGAAGCCGTAATTAATTGCGAGCGATTGTAGGTGGTAACAATCTCGATGCCTTCGGGCAGTTCGGCCTGCAGCTGCTCCAGTCGAGCATCGAGGGCCTGGGACACGGCGAGTACGTTTTGCGCCTGCTCCATAATCACGATGGCACCCACCACCTCGCCCTCGCCATCCAGGTCGGCGATGCCACGCCGCAGGTCGTAATTAACCTGCAAATAACCGATATCTTTTAGCGACACCGGGCGACCGCTGCGATCGCGGCCGACAACAATTAACTCCAGCTTATCGAGATCATCACTGTTCACCCCGGCGCGCAGTTGGTAGTCGCGGTTAGTCAGCTCGATGCTGCGCCCACCCACCTGCTGAAACACGTTCTCGAGGGCAGTGACCAGTTGGCGCAGGGTGATGCCGGTCGCCGCTAATAATGGCGGGAAAATTTTCAACTCCACCTGCCTCACCAACCCGCCGACCGTCGCCACCTCGGCCACGCCGGGTACCGTCTCGAGGGCCGTTTCAAGCAGGCCCTCATTCAGTAGCCGCAGTTCGCGCAGGTCGTGGGTTTGACTGTGGTCCCGCAGGGCGTATTCATAAATCCAGCCCATGCTGCTGGCATTGGGGCCGAGGCTAATACTGGCATCGCTAGGCAGTTGCGAGCGCAGCCCATTGATTTCATCGAGCACCCGTTGGCGCACCGGCTCGCGATGCTTCGAGTCGTTGAGAATGACGTAAATAAAGGAGTAACCCAGATGCGAGGTGGCCCGAATGGCCTGAATATGCGGCGTGCCCTTTAAGGCCTGAATAATCGGCCCGGTGACTTCGCGCTCGAGCAGCTCCGGGCTGCGCGCCCATTTGGCATAGACGACGATTTGCGGATCGGAAATATCGGGAATGGCATCGAGAGGCGCTGTGCGCAGAGCGTATAAACTCAACAGTGTGGCGGCACTAAAAATCAGTAGTACAACGATTTTATAGCGAATAACGCTACTAATGATGGTGGTGAGCATTACTCGTCGCTTGTTCGCTGGATTTTAATTTGTAGTCGGCATCGATAAAAAAGCTGCCCAGGGTAACTACTTTTTCCCCCGGCTTTAAACCCTGGAGAATTTGCGTATACAGTTCGCCCTGCAAGCCCCGCTGTATTTGTCGCGGCCTATAGTGGCCCTTCTCATCAACGGTGTCATCAGTGACGTCATCAGCGCTCTCAGCACTGGCAGCATCGGCCTCGCCACTCATATCAACATAAACAATTTGTCGCTCACCCTCTTCGATAATCGCCTCGCTGGGTACGGCCAGAAAGCGCCCCCGCTGAGTAATCACCTCCATCACATACAGCGGGCTACGTTCATAGGCTTTGCCCGCTAATTTGGCTTCGACATGAAGACAGTCATCCTCGGCATGCAGTGCGGAAATGCGTGCCTGATAAATAGAGGATTTTGAATCCGGTGGAAAAGCTCGCACCCGCTGGCCCAGTTTCAGTAGTTCTTGTTCGTCGGAACACAGAGTTGCGCTTAAGACTCGTCCCGCCTCGTCAATCGTCGCTGCGGTGCGAACCCAGGTTTGCAGCACCTGCTGCTCGACCTCGACCAGGGTCAGCGTCAGTTCAACCGCCTGACTCGCACTGACGGCGGTATCGCGCTTCAGACCTTCGGCCCGAGTGCGATCGCGCACACCGTGCCCCTGCGCCAGACTCATGTCCAGCAGCAGGAGCAAGGCTAGCGACAGCTTTAACACTGTCGCAGAGCGCATTGCTGACAAATCAATAAAAGCCATTCAATAATCGGCAGTATTAATGACAGTAATTATCTTTGCTGTCGAGAATGTGGGTACCCCAGGGGTAGAGTCCAACATTGGCAACGCGCTCGACCTTTTCGGTTTTGGCATCGATAACATACACCGAATTATCCGTGGAGCTAGCCAGATAGAGTTTTTCATCGGCGGTATCGGTGGTCGACGTTTCGATTTGCACCTCACCGATTTTAATACGCCCGGCCGATTTCAGACCCTTCATATCGTAGACATAGAGGAAGCCGGTGGTGGAGCTGATCACAAAGGCCTTATCCGCAGCAAAGTTAATGCCCATCATTTCCGGCCCCGACTCCAGGGTCGCCACTACCTCTGCGCTCTGCAGGTCGATGATGGAAATCGTTTCATCGCCATTATTCGCGGTCACCGCATAGCGGCCATCGTGGCTCATAAAGGCGCGCCAGGGGTCGGCACCCACGGGGATCTTTTTGATGACCTTATCTTCCCGCGAATCGATCACCGTAACGATGCCCAGGTCACCATCGGCGGCGTAGAGGTAGCGCCCGTCGTTGCTAATACTGACGTTAGAAACACCTTTAATACCACCCAGATAGCGCTCGGGATCAATCGACGCAATCGCCGGTGCACTGCCGACATGAATTTTCTTCAGCAGCTCGTGACGGCTAACATCGACCACGCCCACCCAGTGGGAACCGTAGTTGGCGACATAGGCCTTGGAGCCATCGGGGGTAAAGGTGATATTCAGGGGCTCGGCAAAACCGCGAATGGTTTTGATCACCGTCAAGGACACCATATCGATTACCGAAACAGAATCATCGTCGGGATTACCCTGGTAGTAGTAGCGGCCATCGGGTGAAAAGGCCAGGTGCTCGGGGGCAAAACCCACGGCGATTTCTTTTTTCAAGGTCAACGTGGCGACGTCAATAATATAGGCCTTATTGGCACGGGTGCCGCCGGTGACGACCCAGCGGCCATCGCTGGACATCATCGCCATGTGGGGGTTGACGTTATTGCCGAGAAACACACTGCCAATAATTTTATGGCTTTTAATATCCATAAAACTAATGTCGTTAGAATCGCGGTTGACGATCACCACCACGGAGGCCGGGTCGGCAATTTTTATTTCCTGAGCACTGAGCCCGACTGTTGCCAGCAGGCCGATACAGACAGCCAGCAGCTGCCTTACGATAAATTTATGACTAAACATTGTATGAATTCCTTAGATTAAATACCTTGCGTTCAACACGCTTAATTTAATAGCTGGCCTGGAGGCGGAAACCGGGGACCAGATAACTAAAGTCATCGGCGCCATCAGGTTCCTCATCGACGTAGGTCAGATGGAAGGACAGGGCCAAGCGCTCGGCCAGGCTCAAGGTGTAATAGCCCTCAAACAGTGTCTCCTCATCATCATTACCGAGCACGGTGTTGGCAAAGCCAAGACCCCAGACATCGCTCGGGTTAAAGCCAAAGCCATCACTGAATTGCACACCGCCACTGAAGAACTCGTCGTCATCACCACTGAGAGTTTCCGCCTCACCATAACGGCCGAACAATGTAATGCCGGCAGAGACCTTCTGATCAAGGCTGAAGCCGTAGGCACTCAAACTGCCACCGTCATCGTTATTGTTGGTGCGGTACCAGCCACGATAGTTACCAACGCCCGTGCCGAAGGGATTAAATTGATAGCCCACTTCCACCATTTGAAACAGCGAATCCGACAAATTGGTGGCCGTGCTATCACTCTGCTGATAACCGAGTTTCAGCGTAACACCATTTTTAGGGTCGTAGACGCCCGCCATACCGGCGCCGTTTTCCGACAGACCCAGCATCGGATTGTTAACCAGGGCATCACTGAGAAACTGTGAGGTTTCATCGTTGGCCACGGCATTGCTGTCAAAGAAGCTGGTCAAATCAATGCGACCCACGGTGAGGGCCAACTGCTCGTCAAATAACGCCGTCATCAACCAGGCTTCACGCAGGCTCAAATCATTGAGCTGGTTATCGTTCTCGCGCAGACGCGCGGTATAGCCGTTGATATCGGTGAGACCGCCAATTTCGCTACCCGGTGTGGTACCACTGAGACCGACGATATCCGCGTAAAAGATGGTGTTTTTTGCTATCTCAGCCGTAAAGTAGAGGTCGGTTGATGCCAGCTGGTAGAACTCGCCATCGGCCTCACCGTCACTTCCGTCCTGCTGATTGGCATACTGCATGGTGATGGCTGCATCAACGCCGACCTGCACGCGGCTGGCCGCTTCACCCGACAGGGCATCGTCAATTTTTTCGTTAATGGTCTGGCGCCGGTAAACCCGCTCGCGCTGATAGGTGACGACAGAGTGAGTGCCGGGCTGCTCAGCGGCATGCTCAACGCCATCCTCATCGACAAACACTTCGACGCGACTAACATAGGTTTCGGGGTCGGAAAGTACCGCCGTGGTTTCCAGTTCGTTCAAGCGTTGTTCGAGTCTGTCCATGCGCGCCATCTGTTTTTCGAGCTGGGCAATACGCTGCAGCAACTGCTCTCGCGTCGCCTCCTCGGCCTGTACCTGTGCACTGAATGGCACGGCGAGCGCACACACCAGGGGCACGAACTGCACATAGAGCCCAAGAGCTTTCTTTTTAAAGCTGAATTTATTTTGGCCAGAGTCGGCCTTATACACCTGCAGCATTTACCACCTCGTTATTTTCATCGCTTAAAATCAGTGGCGCATTCTAACCTGAAAAAACCGCGTAATAATATTGCCTACAATAAAACCAAACAAATATGTAGCACTTTGAAACACTTTTGCTGAAAAAAGGTTTTTAATTTAAAAAAAGCTGATTCGCTCAAACAAGAAAAACGATGAAAAGCTGCCAATGGCATAAATAATCAGCATCTCTGCTCGCTTAAAAACTGCCCATTGCTTAAGGCGTAGCGCCCAAAACAATATAAGTATCGTGGCAATAAAGAGTAATTGCCCCAACTCAACCCCGACATTAAAAAACACCAGCGCCAGGGGAATAGCCTGTTGCGGCAAACCAATTTCAGACAGGGCCCCGGCAAAGCCAAAGCCATGTAATAAACCAAAAATAAAGGCAATAAGCCAGGGCCACTTTGCCGCCATACCCTGCCGACCCTGTTTGCCGTGTATTAATTCCACCGCCAGAAATAAAATACTCAAAGCGATAAGCGCTTCCACCGCTTGCTGGGGCACATGTACCCAGCCCAACGTTGCCGCACCCAGTGTCAGACTGTGGGCAAGGGTAAATGCGGTAATGGTGGCAACCAGACGGCGCACACCAACAATCATTAATAACAGCGCAAAGACGAACAACAGATGGTCCACACCCTGAAGAATATGTTCTGTCCCCAGCACGAGATAGGTCAGCGCAATTTCAATAGCAGTACTTTTAACAGGGATATCGTAATAGGGGCGAGAGGGTTTAAGTAAGACAGTGACAACAGCACCATCTAGCCAACTAAGCCTCAATAATACATCGGTGTTACTACGGCTCAGCCCCTCGACAGTTATTCGCTGGCCGACGATTTCGTCAGCACAATACAGATACCAGCGCTGCAGCCTGGCATTGCCAATGGTTTGCGAAACAGGCTTTGCTTGATGACTACAGCCCGCTGGAAAAACCGCCTTAATAGCCGATTGCTGGTTTTTATTGAGAGGCACTTTCCAAACCACCGCAAAAATATTTTTACCCTGCTGCGTTAATTCCAGATAAGCGGGGCGCATTTCATCGGCAGCCGTTATATTGGCAAATGACAATAAAATAAAAACAATAATAGTTCGGCCCAGTATTACCTGCCCGCGAGCACTATTCACTAGCAACGTCAGCATCGACGACTATTTCATAACGCTGATACAGGCTTTGATAAAAGACTTCATTCGCCGCTTTTTGTTGTGTACTTCGCCACTGCCGAGCAACCCGATCACGTATTTCATCAAGCACAGGCAATTGGGCATCGCGGCGCGAATGAATATAAATCAGGTGTTGTCCATAGGGCGATGCAATCGGGCCTTGCCAACTATTCACCGGCAGAAGAAAAACCTGCTGTGTGAACTTTTTACCAAACATTGCCGCTATCTGCGCCTCTCGCCCCCCTTTAAACTCATAGGGCAGTAAGGATCGATCGCCCAGCTGAATCGTGTCGCTAACACTTTCTAATTGCTGCAGTTCTGTTAGCACCTGCTTTGCCTCTGTGCTGACATTGTCACCACGCAGGGTGGCATCAAAAAAAATCTGCTGAAAACTCATCTCAGCGGGCAATGTAAAACTTGCCGGGTGGGCGAGCCGATATTCGCCAAGCTCACCATCCGTCGGCTCAGGCATAAAACTTAAATCTTCAAATAAGTATTCCATTTTTTTCGCCAGGCGATTCCTGACCACGGCATCGTCTTTATCCAGCCCCAGCGCCACCGCCTCACGGGCGAGGACTTGCTGGCGAATGAACGAGTTTAGTTGCTGCTCTCTCTCCTCTGCCGAGGGTGGCCTGCCCATACTTTTCAGCCAACTGGTCGCCAGTCCATTTAAATCCGCTTGCGTAATAAGAATGCGATTCTCCCGCCCAGCCTCCGAATCATTAAGCTGAGCAAATACAATAAACAATGCCGCACCCAACACCAGAAAGTGTAATAAGGGCTCACATAAGAATGCCGAAAAATTTTTTTTCATGATATAAAAATACCAAACGGAGCGACGATGCGCTCCGTTTTCCAGCTCTGCTGTTTGAGAAGTTTAACTTTTTGGTGTGTACCAAATCGGCGAAGTATAAGCACGCTCGGTGGTTGTCATGGGCACCTCCTTCGGCATAGTAATTTTATAGTACTTTGACTCGTAGGCCGTCCAGCGGGGTGTGGGTATTTCAATCACACGCGCGTAATAAAAAGCACTCTGTGCAGCATCAAAATCAGGGTCTGTCCACACGGTTATCAGCTCGGGATCACCAATCGTATTGGTCCAGCTGGCATTGGCAACATCCACGGTATTACCCACAGAAGGCAGTTTGCCTTTGGCATCGGGCTGGCGATCACCCGACCAAACCACATCATAAACTTTCTCATGCAGTTCGCCTTTTTTGTCCATCCAGCCTTTAATGATTTGAATACGATCGAGGTTACCGCTGAGGGCGTCTTTACGGGCGGCAACAAGGAAAGTAGGCGCTTTACTACCTTCAGAAAGAGCTGGCAATTCCCCGCCCATTGGCACGCCTTTGGCGTAACCTGCTCGGGCCTGTTGCCGGCTATTGGCGTCATTTTTATCAAAGTCCCAGCCGGCAAAAAAACGTACCAATATGCGGCTACCGGTGGTTGCATAGGTCTCTTTGCGCTGCATCGCATCAAAAATAGATGCGCGGGTATTTTCCCTGGCCCACACGGCCGCATAACCCGATGCCGCCGGCGCATAGCCTTTATATTCACCCTTCTCTACCTTCGCCATCGGGTGCAGGTAACGCTCTTTGTTGGGTTCGCCACCAGAATGTTTGCCAAAGAAATTATCTTCCTGAGCGGTTGGCAGACCCGTGTGGCTGTCGGTAGAGCCAATCATGCCAAACTTGTAGGGATTGGTGCCCAGCTTTTTCTCTAATTTCAAACCCAGCTTCAGGGCGGAACGTGCATATTCGCCTTTTAGCATTTCATTTTTTTTCAATTCACTGATGTCGAGATTGCCGATATCCCAGGTTTCGTAGTCGGCAAACTCATCGTTTCGAGAGAGGAAAGGATGTGTCTCACCGTCACCCTTAATTTGCGTGGCCTCATAAAGTCGTTCACGTTTCGCCCGCGCTTCGACGTATTTTTTATTAACTCTTTTACCTTTAAAGGTTTTGACGTCGGGGAACATTATCCCGTTGCTAAGATTGCCGTTATGGGCAATCGCAAGCACCTGTCCCGCCGTTTTTTCTTCGTACCGATCCATCCATTTCCATAACTCGACGGGGTCGGTACTCCCGGGAGGCCCGGCCGTAAAGGGTTCCAGCAACCTGGCTCGATCAGCGTTATCCCGGTACACCACCACGCGGTGCAAGTTATTACCCTTATCAAGGGAGGTCCACTCATAACCGATAAAGGCGGTAAAATGGCCTGGATCATTCGCCTCTTCGGCAGCATCAATGATCTTATCCCAGGTGTTGCGATAAAGGCTTGTGCCCGGCAGTGACTCCAACTCTTTGGGAAACTTACCTTGCGAAAAGTGCTGAATAATTTCAGCGGCCGCTTTGACGCCTTCCTGACCACCCTTATTGATCATGCTATTCCAGCGCCTGCCCTTTTCACTGGCCATGACAAAGGCAGCGCCTGACTGCAATTCTGGAAACAGCCCCATATTATCCGAGTGATCGGCCACCACCAGAAAATCCAGGGGACGAGATAATCTAACAGGCTGCCCCGTAGAAGAAATCACCTCTTCACCCCTGGCGAAGCGGTAGGCATCGGGCGGTAGCAGTCTGGCACCAAAGGCCCCTGCATCAAATGAAACGGCCGTGTGTAGATGGGTGTCACCCCAAAGCGGTCTATCGGGGAAATCGCGCTGGGCATAGGGGGAGTAGGTCTGCTTTTCACCGGCAGAGTATAAGGATGCCGTATCGTCGGTGACCAGGCCGCCACCAGAGGCAAACGCGCCCTGATGACAAAATAAGGCCAGGGCCAAAACCAGGCCCGTTTTTGATGTTTGCTGTACGGTATTCTTGAGTTTCATATCCCTGTCCTTAGTCAAAAATAAAGTGCACCACTTGCCGGTGACTATTCCCTTTAACAACTCAACGATCAACTCCTCTCGCCCTACCTCATGCTCAACAAATTACCGCCATTTGTCAAAAATCAATTAAATCAGCTTCGAGCCGACACCCTGGCAAACGTCAACAAGCCCTAAAAAGCTGTAAAGAACAAACGACTTGAACAGGTTTTTATTCGCCAGCCTTTAAAATAAGGGCTTTTTTATACAGGGCATTGCGTTGTGCGCCGCAAATTTTTGCCGCCAGGCTCGCCGCCTGTTTAACCGGCAAGTCGACCAGCAGCAGCTTTAGCACCCGCTCCTCTTCCTGCTCCTGGGCACTCTGTACCGCGCCATCAAAACCACGTACCACCAGTACCATTTCGCCTTTTTGCTGGTTTACATCATTTTTTATTTGCGTCAGTAGTTCGCTCAAACTGCCGTTGAGTACGGTCTCATAGGTTTTCGTCAATTCACGGGCCAGTGTCACTTCGCGCTCAGCACCGAACAGGTCAATTAAATCTTCAAGGGTGGCAACAATACGATGGGGGGCCTCGTAAAAAATCAGCGTGCGGGTCTCGCTCGCCAACACCTCTAAAGCCTTGCGGCGCTGGCTCTGTTTCGCTGGCAAAAAACCTTCGAAGCAAAAGCGATCACTGGGCAGACCGGCGGCGCTCAGCGCGCTGATCGCCGCGCAGGCACCGGGCAGGGGGATGACCTTATACGCGCCTTCGCGCGCACTGCGCACCAGTCGATAGCCGGGGTCGGACACCAGGGGCGTTCCGGCATCGGAAATTAGCGCGACATCCTGCCCCGCATCCAGGGCCGCAAAAATGCGTTCACCCTGGGCCTCGCTGCCGTGGTCGTGATAGGCCACCAGCGGCGTGGTGATCTGGCAATGACTCATTAAACGGCCACTGTGGCGGGTGTCTTCAGCGGCGATTAAATCGACCGACTGCAATACCTCTACGGCACGGGCACTGACATCTCCCATATTGCCGATCGGTGTTGCCACTACAAAAAGGGTGCCTGTCATTGTCTGGTGCCTCAGCGGTCGTAATAATGAGCGGCAAGGATACAGTAGATATCCATTTCAGCGCGCCACAAAAAAACGGCAATACAACTAGCGTATTGCCGTTTTCCCGATCACAGAGGGATTAACATAAGCGCCGCGGTTACGACATATTCAGCCCCTGCAGGCCACCCTCTTCACGCCAGCTTTTAAGAATCTCAAAAAACTCTATCGGTCCGCCGCCGTACTGGTTGGTGAGAAAGTTGTGGCCATTGACGCCACCCTTGCCCTCGTTATTGTAATAACCGGGGGTACAGGTATTGAAGAACTCCTCGTTGTTGTGAGCCTTGCTGCGGATGGTTGCACCCCAGTCATTTTGACGCTCTTCACTCACTTCGAGCACGTCGAGTTCACGCTCATTGCACTGACCAACAACGTAGGCGATGTGCTCCGCCTGCTCGTTGAGAGTATGGGGCAAACTCACGGTGAGACCGGTCTGGAACAGGCCCATAAAAAAGCAATTGGGGAAGCCGTGGCTAAACATACCGTGCATGGTCGCCGGGCCGTCGGCCCATCTTTCACTCAATTTATTGCCGTCACGACCATTGATTTCAAAACCCGAGGCAGAGGTAAAGCCCTCGCCGGTTTCAAAGCCAGTGGCGACAATTAAACAGTCGAGTTCGTATTCAACACCGGCAATCACCACACCTTTTTCGGTGATCACTTCAACGCCCTTGCCGTCGGTATCAACCAGGGTGACGCTGGGGCGATTAAAGGTTTTCAGGTAGTCATCGTGAAAGCAGGGACGCTTACAAAAGGGTCGATAGTAGGCTTTGAGGTTTTCAGCGGTGTCCTTGTCGACCACGATGGCATCGACGCGGGCACGCACCTCTTCCATCTTCTGGAAGTGGGCGATTTCCTTGATGGCATCGCGCTCTTCCGCCGTCATATTTTTCTGTTCTTCAGATTTGCCCTCGGCACCCACCAGGCCACGGAACAGGTCTGTCCAGCCATCATTGACCAGATCCTCCGCCTGATAACCACCGTTGGTAATGACGTTGAAGTTTTCCATGCGCCGTGCCTGCCAGCCTGGCATCAGCGACTCAACCCAACGCGGATTGGTGGGGTGATTGCCGCGCACGTCAATGGCCGAGGGTGTGCGCTGAAAGACGAACAGTTCTTTCGAATCCGCACCCAGGTGGGGGATGCACTGCAGAGCCGTGGGGCCCGTGCCGATGATGCCGACACGCTTGTCGTTCAAACCCGTCAAGTTACCCTTGGTATCGCCCTTGGTGTAATCAAAATCCCAGCGGCTGGTGTGGAAAACATGGCCCTTAAAGTCGGTAATACCCGAGATGCGCGGCAACTTAGGCTTGGCCAAAATTCCTGTAGCCAGGGAGATAAAGCGCGCCTTGAGGACATCGCCGCGATCGGTTTTAACCACCCAGCGTTGAATGCTCTCGTCCCAGCTCATATCGGTAACGCCGGTCTGTAGCAGGGCACCGTCGTAGAGGTTATATTCTTTGGCAATGGCCAGGCTGTGCTCGAGGATTTCAGGCCCGAAGGAGTATTTTTCTTTCGGCATATAGCCAAGTTTTTCCAGCAGTGGCAGATAGAGGTAGGACTCCACATCGCACTGGGCACCGGGGTAACGGTTCCAATACCAGGTGCCACCAAAGTCACCGCCCTTTTCAATAATGCAGATATCTTTAACACCCGCTTCGCGCAGGTGAGCGCCGCCGAGCAGACCACCAAAACCGCCGCCGACGATCAGCACTTCAACATCGCGCTGCACCGGGTCGCGCTCCAGGCCCTGCTTAACAAAGGGGTCATCGACAAACACGTCGAGATTGCCGGTCATTTCCTGATACTGGTCGCGGCCCTCGGGGCGGATGCGCTTATCGCGCTCAAAGGCATACTTGGCGCGTAACTCATCCGGGTCAAAACCGAGTTTGCCGGAGGCCAATTTTTCGGCCACCGGGCTGGAGGCGGGAAAGTCGGAAAACTTTCGCTGCTCTGCAAGGGCGCAGCCCACTGCTGTTTTTGTTTCGCTCATGGTGATTTTTCCTGTCCAAAGTTGTTAAATTATTATGACGCTCTTTTATCTCCAGCCCTGAGTTTTGCCGCTATTGCATATAGTGGCTGGGTAAAAAGGTCTCATGACTTTTAATTATTGAGCTTTGTCATGGTGGCGATTAGAACTTATGGCTAACGGGCGCGGGAGATTCGGGGGATACGATATCGGGGAGTGATGGCATCCATTGCCGCTGTTCTGCCACAGCTAGTCGCGCTGATAGTCGTGCTGACTACATTCTAATTGTACTTAATTTTTATAATAAAACGCTGAGAGCCTGGAACCACCGAGACCCGCTTGCCAAGCCTTCGACACCCACATAAAAACCGTGAGATCGAAGGTTTGAAAGAGCCTTAGTGGCCAAACTGTCATTTTCTACAGCGGTCCTACTTTATTTCGACACCTTGCAGATTACCTTCCTCACGCCACTCTTCAAGGATCTTGAAGAACTTCACGGCACCACCGCCGTACTGGCCCGAGATAAAGCCATTCTTATTGGCGCCACCGCCCTCGTTGTTGTAATAACCCGGGGTGCACTGAGCCATCATCTGCTCGGTTTTATCGCCGTAGCTGTCACAAATATTACACCACTCGTCTTCAGCCGCCTGGCTAACTTCAACGGTTTCGGCATTTTGCGCCCGTGCCTGCTTAAGGATGTAAGCCATTTGACTGGCCTGTTCATCGAGCATGTGGGTGGCATTGGGTGTGACACCGGTTTGGGTGAAACCGAGGATGAAGCAGTTGGGGAAGCTGTGAGTCTGTAAACCGTGATAGGTCGACAAGCCGTTGGCCCACTTCTCGGCCAACGAGACATTATTGCGACCGATCAGGTCGTAACCCGACTGCTTAGTGTAGCTAGAGCCGGTTTCAAAGCCGGTGGAGAAAATCAGGCAATCCAGCTCGTATTCCACACCGTCGACAATAACGCTAGTCTCGGTGATTTCATCGACGCCCTGGCCATTGGTATCAACCAGCGTGACGTTCGGCAGGTTGAAGGTTTGCAGGTAGTCATCGTGAAAACCCGGGCGCTTACAGAACTGGCGGTAGTAAGCCTTGAGCTTTTCCGCCGTTTCGGGATCGTCGACAATGGTTTCTGCACGGTCGCGAATTTCCTGCATCTTCTGGAAATCACCCAGCTCAAAGACCTCGTCCTTTTGCTCCTGGGTCAGATCGTCGACCTCGCCGGTGACGATGCCACCGACATTGCGAAAGATATCGGTCCAGCCATCACCGACCATATCGTCATCGGTATAGGCGCCGCCCAGGGTGTTGTTAAAGTTTTCAACACGCTTTTTGTGCCAACCGGGCTTCAATTTGGCTTTCCACTCGGGATTAGTCGGGGCGTTATGACGCGCATCGACAGAACTGGGAGTGCGCTGAAAGACGTGTAATGATTGAGCGTCTTCACCGAGATGGGGGATGCACTGCACCGCCGTGGCACCGGTGCCAATAATACCAACGCGCTTACCCGCCAGCTTGTTCATGCCACCATCGGGGCCACCGCCGGTATAGTTATAGTCCCAGCGGCTGGTGTGGAAGGTGTGACCCTTGAACTTTTCAACGCCGGGGATGCCGGGCAACTTGGGGCGAGTCAGAGGGCCGTTGGCCATGGCGACATACTTGGCCTTCATGGCATCGCCGCGATTGGTGTGAATAATCCAGCGGCTGATACTCTCGTCCCACTTCAGCTCGGTAACTTCGGTCTGAAACACGGTATCTTTATAGAGGTCGTACTTCTTGGCGATATTACAGCTGTGATCGAGTAATTCGGGGGCGTGGGCATAGCGCTCGGTGGGCACGTAGTCCAGCTCGTCGAGCAGGGGCATATACACGTAGGCTTCGATATCGCACTGGGCACCGGGGTAGCGGTTCCAGTACCAGGTGCCACCAAAGTCACCGGCCTTGTCGATCATGCGAATGCTCTCAACGCCGATTTCGCGCAGACGGGCACCGGCGAGAAGACCGCCGTAACCACCACCAATAATCGCTACTTCAACCTCGTCGGTCAGGGGCTCGCGGGTAAAACCGGGGTCGACATAATGGTCGACCATGTACTCTTCCAGTTCTCCGGCAGCGGCTTTATATTGGCCAAAGCCTTCTTTGCGAATACGCTTATCGCGCTCGTGATTGTATTTGGCGCGCAATTCCTCTGGATCAAAGCCAAGCTCGCTCGGATCAGTGGTATAGGGTTTAGCTGCACTCATGGGTATATCTCCTGATAGTTAAAAGTTGAGTAATCACTGGTAAAACAAACAAATTCTTTATTCACGCGGCAAACACTCGCGGCCTCAGGTGGCATTTTCACACCTGGGTCTGGGCTAATGCTTATCGTGAAACACTCACCGCAGCGTGATGTTGGCTTAATGAGCAGCCCTTCTTCAAAAAAAGGCCATTGCAAACGCCAACCAGCCATAGATCATAAACCCACAGCACAAATAAGGCCAATAGAGGTATTACCACCCCCGCTATTTTGGCGACTAGCTGCCAGGGGAATAATGTGCGGCGAGAGCGGCACTCCCGCGCTGCTCATCGGCAATACCTTTTACCACGCGCTCGAGATGCTCGCCCCGCACCTGTAAATCCCACAGCGCCGGGGTGCCGTTGGCGACTTCGTGATAACTGCTAAACAACTCACCCTCAATACCAAACATGGCAACGCCCCGCGCGACAATCCGCTGGCCACTGCTAAAACGGTTCAGCGAGGTAAAGCTGGCGACATAGCACGCATAGCCCCGCTCGGCATCGCACACCGGCTCGTGCATATCCCAAATCCAGCGATCACCGTCACGATACCAGTCATCGACCATCATCTTGGCTATCGCCTCGCGACCGTGAACCGCGCCATAAATGGCGTCGTGGTAGAGGGCATCCGGGGTGAACAGGGCCCCGAAGGCCTCGCCATCGCGCTGCTCCACCGCTCGGGCAAAGCGCGCCACTTTTTCAGCAAAATTTTGCATTTTTATTATCTCCGCAGTTATCGATTAATCAATAGGCTTAGACATAAGGATAAATCAACGGCTATTGAAGAGTAGTGTCTCTTTTATGTTCCAAAGCCGGTGAAGTCGCTCACGGTGTTTGTTGACGGCATTGGCTGCCAGTATCCCAGCTGCCATGTATTGATCGCTAAAAGGGCTCTGCCTTCTTAAGTCCCTGCCCCCTTAAGTCCGCTAAAAGTGATTTCATCGCGGTCTACACAACCCTTCGCTGGGTGGGTTGGCCTAACTTTTGCTTGCGTTTATTATCGGTACGATTTAATCATATACAGGAAAATCAATGATGCCCCGAAAACCGTTATTTACCATCCTCATGCTCGCCTTAGTGACAGGCTATGCCCTGCCCGCGACCGCGTCTTTGATCACAATAGGTAACTTGAATTACGACGCCGCCGTCAGCCCCAACATTTACAATAGCCAAACGGGCACCCAGTATTTAAACCTCGGCACCGCTAAAAGTTGGACTTATGCCAAGACGGTAGCGGAGACCGCCGCCGGTGGCGACTATTCCCAGTACCATATCGCTTCCCAAACCGAGGCCTACACGTTCTATAACGCGTTTGCCCCGTCGACACTAGCGGTCGACACACTTGCAGTTCAATCTCACCAGGGGAATGTCACCCCGTACCTAGAAGGCGCCTTCGGCGCCAATCACGACCAGAATGCGGACTACGCCCTGTTCCTTAGCGATACCGGTGGCACTGCAGGCCTAATCACCATGATATCGAGCCTTAATCGCGTCTTTATGAGTGAGGATTACAGAACCATTGCCATCACAGACGCGGACCACGCGGCGCCCGCCAACACCAACCGGCACATAACATGGTTGTTAGTTGCCGATCCAGTCGACCAGGAACTTCCCTCGCCGGCCCCAATCGCACTTATCGCCCTGGGCCTGCTCGGTCTCGGTGTATCTCGTCGTAAATCAGCGTCACGTTAAGCTCACTTAATCCGGCGGTGCACCAACGCTGCCAACGCTTAAGGTAGTCACCCAGCACTAAAGCCATCTCATTTGAGGTGGCTTTTTTGTTGCGCTGCTGGCAGAGCCAGCGGTAAGCCGAGCTCAGTTCGGCCGGGGTAAAATTAAGGTGCGAGCGCGGATTGATCGCTTTGTGCATGGCTTAAGCATCTCCCCCTAGCATTTGATCAAAAATCACACAAAACGCCTTATTCTGTCAGGAAATTTTACACCCTGTCTTTTAGACGAATACACACTAAAGAGACTACTGTAATAGGGTTTATTTTAATTCCTTCATGGAATAAGGCGCTCATAGCCGCTTATATCCCCCAAAAAGTGTCAGCTTTTTTTACAACTTAGCTGATTGGCCCGAACGTAAGCAGCGGCGCCGGGCTGGCGGATAAAATAGTATTCAATATCAACTAGTTGAAATAGGCCGTCACCATTATCGCCGTGAATAGACAATGAAGTACGGTGGTTGTTCGCTAGAAAGCGACTAAGCATTAAATCTTTGAGCACTAAAAGTTGTCAGGTTTTTTTACACATTGTAACAATGCGTCTCTAAGCAAATAGCGTGATTGAGCGGGACAATCAAGGTATCCATCTTCCCTTCCCTTGAATTAATAAGGGAGCATTAAAGGGGCACAATCCCGACGGACCAGAGTAGGCTCGAGGCTATCAAGACATCCAGCGATTATCTATCTGGAGTATCCCCAACTCGCGCTGTACCATAGCCGCTGCCAATCTTCTGCCACGGGACTCAGGCCCCTCGCTACCGATATAGAGTCAATAATGCTCCCCAGTTTTCGTCTGCAAGCACTTCTATTGCTGATCACGCTACTGATCGCGGCCTGTGCCGAGGTGCCCACCATGGCACCCCCGCCGGAGCCAAGCGCGCAGGAGCGACTCTTGCAGCGCGCAGAAGAAACTATTGAGCGTGCACAAGACAGTGTTTCGCCCCTGCGCGAGGCACTCTTGCTAGAGGCCGCCAAGCTCTATGTTCAGCTCAATGACAGACCCCGTGTTAAACAGGCGCTTGAGCAAATTGCAGCGAGCCAGCTCTCGGGGCAGCACAGGGTTGCCTACGCCCTGCTCTACAGTGATGTACTGATCGAACAGGGTGACTATTTTGCGGCCCGCGATCTGCTGACCGAGCCCCGGCTTGAGCCACTGTTCAAGGACATGTCCCTCGAGCAACAGCTCGCCTGGCGGGGCAAACGCGCCGATTTATTTTCCCTGCTCGGCGAGGATGAAAGCGCCACCCGGGAGTACATCGCCCTCTCTCATTTACAGGCATTGCCCAGCGACATTACCGCCACCCACGAGAAGATCTGGCAACTGCTGATCGACACCCCCGACACGACGCTGAGCACACTGGAAGCCGCCGCAAAAAACCGCAATTTGCAGGGCTGGTATAACCTCGCCCTGCTGGGCCGCCAGTACCAGGGTGATTTGCGCCAGTGGGCCGAGCAACTCAAGCTGTGGCACAGTCGCTGGCCCGGCCACCCGGCGGCGCTCTTCCCGCCCTCGAGCCAGACCCAGATTGAAGCCGTCGCCAATGCCGTGCCCGGCCAACTGGCCCTGTTACTGCCTTTAAGCGGCAAGTACTCACGAGCCGGCAAGACCATTCGCGAGGGCTTTCTCAGCGCCTATTACAATATTCTCGAGAACGAGGGTAGCACCGCGCCCCTGCATATTTACGATACCAACACGGCAGACATCACCAGCCTCTACCAGCAGGCCGTCACTGGCGGTGCAGAAATTGTGATTGGCCCCCTGCGCAAAGAAAACCTCGCGACACTCGCTGCCCTGCCCCACTTGGCAGCGCCGCTAATCGGCCTCAATTATCTCAGTGATAGTGATCAGGCCAGTGCCCCTGCCCACGAAAAGCTGCTGCAATTCGGCCTCTCGGTTGACGATGAGGCCCGCCAAATAGCCCAGCGCGCCTGGCTCGAGGGCCACCGCTCCGCGCTGCTGATCACCCCCGACACCAAGTGGGCCGCCACGGCGCGGCAGGCCTTTCACAAGTACTGGACCGAGCTCGGCGGCCGCTTGATCACCGCCACCCCCTACAGCCTCAAACAAACCGACTTTTCGCCCATCGTCAGGCCCGCCCTGCTACTCGACCAAAGCAAGCAACGCCGCAACAAACTGCGCCGCACCCTGGGTAAAAGCATCGAAATGACGGAGCGACGCCGGCAAGATATTGATATGGTTTTCATCATTGCCTATCCCGACCAGGGTCGACAGATCAAGCCGACCCTGAATTTTTACTACGCCGCCGACCTGCCCACCTACGCCACCTCGCATATTTACACCGGCACCGTAAACCCCGGGCGCAACCGCGATTTGGAAGGTGTGCGCTTTAGCGCCATGCCCTGGACCATTCCCGGCACCGTATCGGACAAGCTCAAGCCCACCGCCACCCTGCGATCAACCTATCGCAACCTTTTCGCCCTCGGTGTCGACGCCTACCAATTGCACCAGTGGGCCGACATGATGCGCGCCTATCCGCAAACCCCCTTTTTTGGCCACACCGGCACCCTGACCCTCGGTGACAACGACCGCATTCGACACAGCTACCCCTGGGGGGAGTTTTATCGTGGCAAGGTGCGGCGAGCTCCCGAACTCAAAGCGGACTAGGCGCACTCGTGGTTAAGCTGCCCTTCCGCTCAAAACAGCGCCCGAATACCGCCAGCAAGGGAGAGAGTGCCGAAAGCCTTGCCTGGCGCTACCTCAGCCAGCAGGGCTTAAAGCTGGTCGAGCGCAACTACCGCACCCAGCGTGGCGAGATCGATATTATTGCCCGCGATGGCGATACCCTGGTGTTTGTTGAAGTGCGCCTGCGCAGCAACCCCGGCTTCGGCGGTGCTGCGCAAAGCATTGATGCCCGCAAACAGGCGCGCTTAATCAGTGCCGCCCAGCACTATCTGCTGAAAACAGGCCTCACCGATGTCCAACCCTGTCGCTTTGACGCCATTTGTATGGACTCCGTAGATACCTCCTCAGCAGCTAAAAGCAGCTCACAGGACAACAACGCAATAGACTGGATTCGCGATGCTTTTCGCCCCGAGGCCTAGCACCATGGCCATCCACTCCACAGCCCCAACGGCAACCGAGCTATGAACTCAGACTCCCAAGAATCAGCGCTACAGCAGCAGGTGATCGAGCTTTTTCACCGCAGCATTGAAGCCAAAATGACCGTCGGCGAGGCACTGGCGGGGCCACTGGCGGCGGCGGCAGAATTGCTGGTGGCCCAATTACTACAGGGCAGCAAGGCCATCACCTGTGGCGAGGGCCTGAGCCATGCCAGCGCCGCCACACTGAGCCGCTGCCTGACCCACGGCTATAAAATGCAGCGCCCCGGCTTTGCCGCCCTGACCCTGCAGGGGGAGGCAGCCCCGGGTGATCTCAACGACCTATCGGCACAGGCCAGCCCCTATCAGCAGCCCATTAGCGCCCTGGGCACCGAGGGCGATGTGCTGATTCTATTCAGTGCCGGCTATGCCAGTATTAACCTGCTCGGCGCCGTTGAAGCGGCCCGCGCGCGAGGCCTGCACATCATCGCGTTTACCGCCGCTGGCGACCAGGCCTTGTCCCACCTGCTCAATGACAATGACATTGAACTCCACGTCCCTATTGATGACCAATACCGCATTCAGGAAATTCACCAGCTCAGTGTATTTTGCCTTTGCGACCTGATTGAACATCACCTATTCGGAGAACACCCTTGATACCCAAAGCACCAGCCACTTTGCGCCTGGCCCTGCTGCTCACGGCAGCTCTCAGCCTCAACGCCTGTACCAGTCTTATTAATGCGGTCACCAGCGAGCCGGTTCAACCCGACCCCAGCGAAACCTCCATCGGCACCGATATCGACGACTGGCAAATGAGCACCATGGTCGGCGTCAATATCAAAAAGGCCTCAGAGCAACTGTCCAGCTCCCATATCAATGTCAGCACCTATAACAAGGTGGTGCTACTCACCGGCGAGGTGGCGAACACCGAACAGCGCAGCCTGGCCGGCACCACCGCCCGCAACTACCCCGGCGTACGCCAGGTGTACAACGAGTTAAAGCTGCAGGGCTCATCCTCCCTGCTGGCCCGCACCAACGACAGCTGGTTGACCACCAAGGTGAAAACCAAGCTGCTCGCCAATAAAGAGATTGCCAGTAGTCAGATAGAAGTTATCACCGAGGGCGGCATCGTTTATCTGATGGGCATGGTCTCTCGCAGTGCTGCCGACAAAGCCGCTACCGTCGCCAGCAATACCGGGGGTGTTATTAAAGTGGTGCGGGTCTTTGAATATCTCAATTAAGGCAACAAATTAAAGCGAGGGATAAGTCGGGTACAACTCAGCGCCGTATTAAGGCCCTTACAACGGCCGTAACAACAGCGGTTTCCGCTTTACCCCGCTGGGCGTTTATAATCCCTCGCTTTGCGCCAACCCACACCGCTTAACTCGAGAAGATTCATGGCCACAGCTCCCACAGCAACTCCCCTTTGGCAAGCCTCCAGCGAAGCCATTGAGAACAGTAACTTAAGTGCCTATCAGCGTTTTATTAGCGGCGAGCACGGCCTCAGTTTTAGCAATTATCAGCAACTCCACCAGTGGTCGGTGGCTAACAGCGAGGACTTCTGGGAGAGCATCTGGCAATTTTCCGGGGTGATATCCAGCCGCCGTTATGACGAAGTGCTGGAAGACAAAGAGCGTTTCCCCGGTGCCCGCTGGTTCCCCGGTGCCGAGTTAAACTTTGCCGAGAACTTACTGCGCTATGCCCAACACGATGACGCCGCCAGCAAAGTGGCCATCGTCGCCCGTCTCGAAAATGGCGAACGCCGTGAGATCACTTACGCCGAGCTCAACACTGAAGTCGAACAACTCGCCGCCGGGCTGAAAGCTGCTGGCGTCACCGTGGGTGACCGGGTTGCCGCGTTTATGCCCAACGTGCCGGAGACCATTATCGCCATGCTCGCCGCCACCAGCCTGGGGGCCATGTGGACCTCCTGCTCGCCGGACTTTGGTATTAACGGGGTGATGGATCGATTCGGTCAGATCGAGCCGAAAGTCCTTTTCGCCTGCGACGGCTATCACTACAACGGCAAGGTCATCGACTCCCTGCCCCGTGTCAAAGCGATTGCCGAGCAGATCGGCAGCATTGAACAACTGATTGTGGTGCCGGTGTTGAACCGCAGCACACCCGAAAAACTCGATGTCAGCGGCATCGCCAATGCCCGAGTTTACGCCGAGGTACTCGTCACTGAAAACACGCCTGCACTCGAGTTCGCCCAGCTGCCCTTCGACTTTCCGCTGTACATTATGTATTCCTCCGGCACGACCGGGGCACCGAAGTGCATCGTCCATTCCGTGGGCGGCACTCTGTTACAACACCTGAAAGAGCACCAGCTGCACACCGATGTAAAACCCGAAGACACGCTGTTTTACTTCACCACCTGCGGCTGGATGATGTGGAACTGGCTGGTCAGTGGGCTGGCCAGTGGCGCCACACTGGTGCTCTACGACGGCTCGCCCTTTGCGCCCCAGCCCGCCAGTTTGATCGATATGATCGACGAGGAGGAGATTTCCATCTTCGGCACCAGCGCCAAGTACATCGCGGCGCTGGAAAAGGAGGGTATTAAGCCCCGCGAAAGCCACAAGCTCAGCCGTTTGAAAGCGATTCTTTCGACCGGCTCGCCCCTGTCCCACGAGAGCTTCCGCTACGTTTACCGCGATGTGAAAAGTGATGTCTGCCTATCGTCGATTTCCGGCGGTACCGATATTGTCTCCTGCTTCGCCCTCGGTAACCCTACCCTGCCCGTTTACGAAGGCGAGCTGCAGTGCTTTGGTTTAGGCATGGCCGTCGCCATCTGGAATGACGCAGGCGAAAGCGTGGTCGAGGAAAAGGGCGAACTGGTTTGCACTCAACCTTTCCCCTGCTGCCCCATCGCTTTCTGGGCCGATGAACACGGCGAGAAGTTCCACGCCGCCTATTTCGACACCTACCCCAATATCTGGGCCCACGGCGATTACGGCGAGGTCACCGCCAATGGCGGCATTGTCATTCACGGCCGCAGCGACGCCGTGCTCAACCCCGGTGGCGTGCGCATCGGTACCGCAGAAATTTACCGCCAGGTTGAAAAGGTCGAAGCGGTGATCGATTCCATCTGCATCGGTCAGCAGTGGGATGATGACGTGCGCGTGGTACTCTTCGTGGTATTGCGCGATGGTCTTACCCTGGATGATGAGCTGATTAAAACCATTCGCAGCACCATTCGCGCCAATACCACCCCCCGCCATGTACCGGCAAAGGTGATTCAGGTGGCCGATATTCCGCGCACCATTAGCGGCAAAATTGTCGAACTGGCGGTGCGCAAAGTAGTCCACGGGGAAGCAGTGAAAAATACCGATGCCCTGGCCAACCCCGAGGCGCTGGCACACTTTGCCAATTTGCCCGAACTGGCTTCATAACAACGAACGTTAAAACTACCTATAAAAAACGCTTAAACAGAGAGTCACTATGAACAACACTTTGAAATACCTCAGCTTAACCATCACCCTCCTGCTGAGTTCGCTATTTACCCTGCAACAGGCTGCGGCCTCTCAGGCTATCAATGCGGGCCCGCCCCCTATCCCTAAGGAAACCCAGGTCACCCTGAACACCAATCTCGGTGATATTGTGATTGAGCTCTACAACACTCGCGCCCCCATCAGCGTCGCCAACTTTGTCGCCTATGTGAATAGCGGTCACTATAAGGGCACCATTTTTCACCGCGTGATTCCCGGCTTTATGGCCCAGGGCGGTGGTTTTACCTATGCTCTGCGTCAGAAACCCGGTCTACCACCCATCCTCAACGAAGCCGACAATGGCCTGAAAAACAAGCGTGGCACCCTCGCCATGGCTCGCACCAACGATCCCCACTCGGCCTCCACCCAGTTTTTTATCAATTTGGCCAATAACGGTTTTCTCGATCACCGTAGTAAGGACATGAAAGGCTGGGGTTACGCGGTATTTGGCAAGGTGGTTAAAGGTATGGATGTGGTCGATAAAATGGCGCGCATCCCCACCCGTGGCCGCGGCCAATTTCGCTCCGACGTGCCAACCGAGACCATTGAAATCACCGGCGCACAGGCGCAATAGCCCCAGCCACACCTATCCCTCTTTTATTAATGATGAGGGTCGCCCCCGCGCGGCCCTGGAGTCCCCATGAATTTTGATCCCCTGCTACAACCCCTCGACCTCGGCTTCACCACCCTCAAAAACCGCATCATGATGGGGTCGATGCACAGTCGCATGGAGCTGCTCGACCGACCCTACGAACGTCTCGCCGCCTTTTACGGTGAGCGTGCCAAAGGCGGCGCCGGGCTTATCGTCACCGGTGGTTATTCGCCCAACGAGAGTGGCGTGATCGAAAGTGGTGCTCCGGTATTTGATAACGAAGGCGAGCTGCCCAAGCACCGTCTGGTCACCGAGCGCGTCCACGCCGAGGGCGGCAAAATTCTTATGCAGCTGCTGCACACCGGGCGCAATGCGAAAATCCCCGAACCGGTGGGTGCCTCCGATATTCCCTCGCGCATCAATCCCTGCAAGCCGCATATTTTGACTAGCGATGAGATCGAGCAAATCATCGAAGACTTCGCCCACAGTGCCGCACTGGCCAAAAAGGCCGGGTACGACGGCGTTGAGGTGATGGCGTCTGAGGGCTACCTGCTCAACCAGATGCTGGTTACCCGTACCAACAACCGCAGCGACCAATGGGGCGGCAGCCACGAAAACCGCATGCGCTTCCCGATAGAGATTGTCCGTCGCGTCAAAGCCGCCGTCGGCAATGACTTTATTTTGATGTACCGCATTTCCGCCATCGATCTGGTTGAGGGCGGTGCCACCGGTGCGGAAATTGCCGAACTCGCCCAGGCCCTGGAAGCCGCCGGCGTCACTCTTTTTAACACCGGCATCGGTTGGCACGAAGCCCGCATCCCCACCATCGCCTACATGGTGCCGCGCGGTGCCTGGCGCTTTGCGATTCGCAAGCTCAGCGAAGCGGTGAATATTCCCGTGATCGCCTCGAACCGCATTAATACCCCCGAGGTCGCCAATGACATCGTCGCCAGTGGCGATGCGGCGATGGTGTCGATGGCTCGCCCGATGCTCGCCGACCCCCACTTCGCCAATAAAGTAGCAGAGGGCCGCCCCGAAGAGATCAACACCTGCATCGGCTGCAACCAGGCCTGTCTCGACTTTATCTTTACCAACCGCGTCACCAGCTGCCTGGTCAACCCCAAAGCCGCGCGCGAGCTGGAGTTCGAAGAAAACGTTCAGGTGCAAAATGGCAGCAAAAAAGTCGCCATTATTGGTGCCGGCCCCGCCGGTTTATCGGCGGCCTGCACTGCTGCTGAGCGTGGCCACAAGGTGACCTTGTATGACGCCAGCAGTGAAATTGGCGGCCAGTTAAACCTCGCCAAAACCGTGCCCGACAAAACCGAGTTCTACGAATTTATTCGCTACTTCAAGTCTCACCTCGACAAGTACGGTGTCGACGTGCAGCTCAATACCACGGTCGACGCGGCCAGCCTCGGCAATAATTTCGACGAAGTGATTGTCGCCACCGGCATCATGCCGCGCATTCCCGAGATTGAGGGCATCGATCACCCCTCGGTGATCTCCTACCTCGACCTGCTCAGTGGCAAAGCGACCACCGGCAAGCGGGTGGCGATTCTCGGTGCCGGCGGCATCGGCTTTGATGTTGCCGTACTACTGACCCACGGTGAGAGCACCGGCGCACCGGACACCGATGCCTTCCTGAAAAAATGGGGCGTCGATACCAGCATGAAGAGCGCGGGCTCACTCTCTGCTGCTGGCCCGCAATTTCCTGCCCCGGCCCACGAAGTCACGATGTTGCAACGCAAACCCAAATCACTGGGTCGCGGCCTCGGTTTGACCAGTGGCTGGGTGCTGCGCGCCGAACTCGATGCCGCCGGGGTGAACATGGTGCCCGGTGCCAGCTATCAGAAAATCGACGATGCCGGCCTGCACTACAGCATCGACGGTGAAGACAAGCTGCTCGAGGTCGACAGCATCGTCATTTGCACCGGACAGGACTCCAATAACAGCCTGTATCAGACACTCACGGAGGCAGGCCTTGAATGCCAGCTGATCGGTGGCGCCTCGGAGGCGAAAGAGCTGGATGCGCTGGCCGCTGTGAGTCAGGGCATGGAAGTTGGCAGCAGCCTCTAGCAAGCTGTTGAAACTCTACTGACCCGGCCATCTACGGCGTTAAAACCAAGCTCAAAGTGCTCATTTACACGAGTAAACTCCGCTTTTTCGCTTGGTTTTGCCTTGTACCTGGCTCGGTTCAGCGAATTTCAACAACCTGCTAGCGCGATGATTTAATAAAGCCTCGGGCCACGTAATGCACTAAGATACGGGCCCGACGAACACCGGCAGCGTCAAAACACAGGCCTTGCCGGACTCTTGCCCCCTGAACTTGTACATAAGGATGCCGTGCAGTGTTGCCATTGATTCGACGTTTCTCCGTTTATATTGCCGCCATTATCTTCCTCAGTGGCTGTGCCAACTCCGAAAAACTGACGCCAGCGCAAAACAAAATGGCGCAGACGCCCATTACCGACACACCCAGTGGCGAAGTCTATCCCGGCAAATTTATCTGGCACGATCTGCTGACACCCGAGCCCGAAAAGGCCGGGCAGTTTTATCAGGCCCTGTTTGGCTGGCACATTGAATATCACCCCGACTACACCCTGGTGCGCAATGGCGACAAGCTAATTGCCGGCATTGTTAAAGCCGAATCATCCGCGCAACAGGCTAAAGGCGGCCTTTGGCTCCCCACGGTGTCTGTCGCCGATGTCGATGCCACTGCCAAGCGGGTCACCGCCAATGGTGGCAAACTATTGAAAGGACCTCTCGATATGGGTGAGCGCGGTCGCGCCGTGTTAATTCGCGATGCCCAAAACGCCGACCTCCTCCTGCTCAGTGCCAGGGGCGGTGCTCCCGCCGATGACGAACCAGCGATTGGCGACTGGCTGTGGGATGAGCTGTGGAGCAAAGACCCCGCTGCCATCGAAGCCTTTTACGCGGCGGTGCTGGGCTACGATCAGGTGCTGGATAACGACAACTACAATATTTTGCTACGCGATAAGCAGTGGCGTGCCGGTATTCGCCAGGTACGGGACGACATCAATCATCTGCTCTGGGTGCCTGTAGTGCGCGTCGCCGATACCCGGGCGACCACAAAACGCGTCACCGAGCTAGGCGGCACGGTGAAGGTCGCAGCGGGCGAGGTGCCGGGCAACCCTGATATTGCCTTAATTACCGATACCACCGGCGCTTTATTACTGATCCAGCGCTGGTCCTCGCCCACCATTCAAGAGGGGCTGCAGCCATGAAAGTAGCAAACAAGTGTTGGCGACTGGCCCTACTGCTTCCCGGCCTCGTGTTGTTGAATGCCTGCAGTAATACCGGCAGTTCAGACGGTGTGCGCGTCTCGGGTTCCGTGCAAAGTGTCTACGGTGGCTATGGCTACCCCTATTACGGGGCCTGCTGCTACGACGATATCGTCGTTGTTGAGCGACCCGATAGACCCAACCGCCCCGATAGACCCAATAAACCCGAGAGACCGGTTCGCCCGCTGCCCGGTGATCCCGGCATTGGCGCCGTTGATAGAGCCCGGCCCCGGGCTCGGTCCCGACCATCAACCGGCATGGGCCGCCCCTCGCGACCCCAGATGGGTGCTCGCATGCCGCGCATGCCTCGAGGCGGAGGCCTGCGCCGGCGCTAAACCATCAACGATTCCAAGCTGCTATTGGGCTCCTTAACACCCAATGGCGGCGCAGTTCTATTTCTCACCTGCTAACACGACACCTATACGGAGTTTGAAAATGGATTTTCCCGCAACAACAATGAAACGCCCGCTAAGCCTGACATTGGCACTCACCAGCCTGCTCGCCCCCAGCTTTAAGGCCACGGCTGACGAGCTGTTTCTGAAGGATGGTTCGCGCCTGATCGGCACCGTCACCAAGCAAGATGGCGGTAGCACCCTCGATTTCAACACCACCTACGCTGGGGTCATTAAGGTCAAGTGGGCCGAAGTCGATAAAGTCGTCACCGATGAAGCCATGACGCTGCTGCTGGCCAATGGTGAAACCCGCGACGTGATGAGCGCCCAAAACACCCCAGAGGGTGTCGCCACCGTCGCCCCCTCCGGTACGGCTGAAACCTTCCTCCTCGATGATGTTGCCTTCGTCAACCCCGAACCCTGGCGCCTGGGTGAGGGCTGGCATTGGGAGGGCAGGCTCAGTACCGAACTCAATCACGAGCGCGGTAATTCTGACAAAGATGAATATGACGCCGAATTCTCCACCACCTTGCGCCGCATTGATGATCGCATTAACTTCAGTGGCGATTATGACCGAGAAACCAGCAACGACGTACTGACGGATGACGACTGGCGCTTAAACACTCGCTACGATCATTTCGTCGACAAACAATTTTTTTACGGTCTCAACGTCGGACTGGAGCATGACCGCTTCGCCGATCTCAGTTTACGAACGATTATAGGTCCGGTGGTCGGTTACGAATTTTTTGAAAGCAAGGCCAGCAACATGGGGGTCACCGGTGGCCCCATGTACGTCCTGGAAGATTTTTATGAGGCCGATAACGACGACTACACTGCCTTTGGCTGGCAGTTTCACTACGACCGCTTCCTGATCCCCGACAGGATCCAGTTTTACCACCGCCACAGCGGCTTACTGTCGATGGAAGATACTGAAAACTTTGTTTGGGATGCCTGGACCGGTTTTCGCTTCCCCATCTATGCCGGGATTTTTGCCGCCACCGAATTGTTAATCGAATACGATGGTGGTGTTGAAGGTGATATCGACAATACAGACACCACTTACAACGTTAAATTGGGCTATGAATGGTAAGTTTATCGACCGCTGTCAGGAGCTAAGCCCCACCATTCACACACGAATCAATGCCTAACAGACAGTGCCGATCAGGCCCTCCACACCGGGAGGGCTTGATCGGCGTACATTTAGCAATTATTCCAAATTGTGCTTAAATAGCGCAATGTTGGTAAAAACAATACAACTCTTTCAGGAGCTCAAACGCCGCAAGGTCATTAATACTCTGCTGCTCTACCTGGCGGCGAGCTGGCTGTTGCTACAGGTGATTAGCCTCGTCCTGCCGATGTTCAGTGACGACAGGAATTTTTTATTCTTATTTATTTCGTTCTGTGCATTGACCATTCCCATCGTGGTCTTGATCTCCTGGTTTTATCAAATTACGCCCAAGGGTCTGGTCAGAACCCAGCCCTTTGTCGAACGCCGCCGCCTCAACAATATTACCCCCAGTGTCGATAAGCGCCAGGGTGCTAACAGGAGCAAGGCCAAGGACAACGAGGAGCATGGCTGGTTTATTCACGCAGAAACAGGGCCCGTCGAGGGTCTCGAATACCCCATTGACGACGTGGTGGTGATCGGCCGCGCCCTGGAGTGCGAAATCACCCTGCTGCGCTCCTATATTTCTCGCGGCCAGGCCAAACTGCTAGTAAAAAATAACACCCTGGAAATTGAGGACCTCGGTTCTTCCAACGGCACCTGTGTCAACGGCATCGAAATTTCCGGTACTAAAATCCTGCACCACGGTGACGAAATCAGCTTTAAAGATGTCACCTTTCGGGTGCGGGAAAAACGCTCCGCACACAACGTCGATACCATGCTGAATCAAACCATAATCGTCGGCAAGGGGGAATAAGCGCTCACAGGTTTTCTGCTTCCAGGCCGTAACAAAGACCTACGGGCAAGTCACTTACCCTGAAATAAGGGCTTCCTCTTTTCCAGAAAGGCCGCCTGCCCCTCTTTTAAATCATGACTTCTGAAGGACTCGGCAACCAAGTCGTGAGCCTCCTTTTCCTGCCCACCACTTAAGGCGGGCTGCTCAACAATATTCATAATGCGTTTAATGCCGCGCAGGGCCAGCGGTGCGTTGCGGGCAATATCCTCAGCCAGAGTCAAGACCGTACTCTCTAACTGGTCGGCAGGTACCAGTTGCCCAGCCAGACCCATCTCAGCAATTTGCTCACCCTTATAGGTGCGCCCGGTAAAAAACATTTCCCGGGCTTTGGCCGAACCGAGCACTGCAATAAACTGCGCCAGGCCTTCGGCCCCGTACACCACCCCCAGTTTTGCCGGCGGCATGGCCATCGCAATATGATCGGCGGCGATGCGCATATCACAGCACAGCGCCATGTGCAGCGCGCCGCCAAAGCAGTGGCCGTTGAGCATCGCGATGGTGGGATAGGGGAAGTTTTTTACGGCAGCAAGCCCCTGCTCAAAAGGTGTTTTTTCTGCTTCATCATTGACGGGCATTTTATGCTCGGGACCAACACTGGCGATGGCATTAATGTCGTAACCGGCGGAGAAAGCCTTGTCGCCAGCGCCGGTCAAAATCACTACCCGCACTTCGCCGTTAGCCGCCCAATCAGCGAAGACTTCGCAGAGCTTGCCCAGTAATTCCGGTGACAGAGCATTGTGCTGAGCCGGGCGGTTAAAGGTAATAATGCCAATATGGCCCCGTTGTTCACTTAATAAAACGCCACTCTGCTGACTGCTGTTCACTATCTGCCTCTCTCCGTATTTTTTAAAATTAAGCACCCCGAGTTTATCCGACTTTCGCTGGCACCGCCTGTCGCTTAGCTAGCGCTTAGACGTTATCCTGTCGCCAAACAATAAATTGGAAGTTTCTTATGTCAGCAGTGGAACACCCCATTTTGGAAATCTTACGCGGTAGTGGCCCCATGGCTCCCTGCAGTGAATTACTCGGCATGAGCATACTCGAGATCGCCCCCGAGGGCGGCCGAATGAAGTTTCAATACCAGCCGACGGCCGCCATGTGCAACCCTCTGGGTTTTGTCCAGGGTGGCTTTGTTACCGCCATGCTCGACGATGTCATGGCCCCGGCCCTGATCAGCACCTGTGCCCCCGACACCTCTATTCCCACCCTGGAAATCAAAACCACCTTTATTAAAGGTGTCAGACCCGGGCCGGTAATTGCCGAGGGCTGGATCGTTAAAAAAACCCGTTCCGTGGCTTTTATGGCGGCAGAAATACATTCCACCGACGGTGAGCTGCTGGCTATGGCCTCGGCAACCTTTCGCATTATTATTTAAATTGCCGCGCCCGAATAAAAGCAACATCCTTATTAAGGAGCAACGCTGATGAACCAGAACATTGAGCAACTCAAACAACTGCTGGCCACCTGCGAGCGCGCCGTGGTATTCACCGGCGCGGGCATTAGCACCGAGTCGGGTATTCCGGACTTCCGCAGCCCCGGTGGTATCTGGAGCAAACACCAGCCCGTCGATTTCAGCGACTTTATCGCCTCCGCCGATGCGCGGCGGGCCTCGTGGCGGCTGAAGTTAATGTTTGATGCCGATATGAAAAATGCCGCTCCCAACAGCGGCCACCTGGCCATCGCCAAGCTCGTCGAAGACGATATTGTCAGCCATGTCATCACCCAGAATGTCGATGGTCTGCATCAGCAATCGGGCGTGGCCGACGACAAGATCATTGAACTGCATGGCAACGCCACTTACGCCCACTGTCTCGACTGCGGTCAGCGCTACGATCTCGCACCGATCAAAGCAAATTTTGCCCGCGATGAAAGCCTGCCCATCTGCGACCACTGCGACGGGCTGGTCAAAGCGGCGACCATTTCCTTTGGTCAGGCGATGCCAGAGAAAGCCATGCTGCAGGCGCAAGTGGCCGCGAGTGATTGCGATCTATTTCTGGCCATTGGCTCATCCTTGCAGGTCTACCCGGCAGCCAGCTTCCCCCTCGTCGCCAAACGCAATGGTGCGAAATTAGTGATTATCAACCGCGACCCCACCGATATGGATGACAGCGCCGACCTGCTGATTCACGACGAAATTGGCCTGACACTCAACGGGGCATTACCGCAATAGATCAAGCCGGGCCCAACAGGCTGCTGACAGTTAACAAATCACCACCTGGTTTATGATCTATATCAGTCCACACTGTTATTAATACCAGTGAGCCACATTTAGTCACGCGTTTACCCGCCCTGCTGAGATAGAATCCAGAGCATTCATTATTGATAACATCAAATTAGGTCAGGATCATGGGACATGCAGAAAACATCGCCAACTTAAATTCATGCTGGGCAAAAGAGGGGCGCACCCCCCGCATCGCGATTGTCGGCGCAGGTTTATCCGGTATCGGCGCCGTTATTGCCCTACGTCAGGCCGGTTACACCGACCTCACCGTGTACGAGAAAGCCGATAAAATTGGCGGCACCTGGCGCGACAACCGCTATCCGGGACTGTCCTGTGACGTCCCCTCCTACTGGTACTCCTACTCCTTCGAGCCCAATCCCGACTGGTCTTACCGCTTCTCCTACGGCCCGGAAATTTTCAAGTACATCGAGCATGTCGCCAATAAGTACGACGTCATGTCGATCGTCAAGCTGAATAGCCCGGTCACCGAAATGACCTATCTCGGGCCCAAGTGGCGACTCAAGGCCGAGGGCCACGAGGAGCAGATTTTTGATTTTTTAATCTCCGCCACGGGCATTCTCCACCACCCCCACTTCCCCGATATTAAAGGCATCGAGAGTTTCAAAGGTGAAATGTTCCACACCGCTCGCTGGGATGACTCCGTAGCGCTAGAGGGCAAGCGAGTCGGCATTATTGGCACCGGCTCCACCTCCGCGCAAATCGTTGGTGCCGTCACCGAAAAAGTGAAGAAGATGAGTGTTTTCCAGCGCACGCCCCACTGGATAGCGCCGCTGCCGCAGAAGAAATATGGCTTTATCTGGAAGAAGATACTGCGCGCCTGCCCCTGGATGCATCCCCACTTAAGTAATTTCTATAAACGCCATATGCTCACCACCTTTGCCAAAGCCACCATTGGTGATGTTGTCGAACAACAAAAAATTGAGAAGGTCTGTCTGCAAACGCTGGCCAAAGATGTGCCCGATCCCGAACTGCGCGCCAAACTGACACCGGACTACAAAGCGACCTGCAAGCGGCTAATTTTTTGCTCCGACTACTACCCCGCCCTCAGCCGCGACAATGCCGAACTGGTCACCGATGACATTGCAGGCATTGAACCCGAGGGCATTCGCACCACCGATGGCCGTTTGCACGAGCTGGATGTCTTGATTGTCGCCACCGGCTTTAAGGTCTCGGAATTTATGCTGCCAGCCAAAGTCTACGGCGAGAACAAGCTGGAGTTGAGCGAAGTCTGGGATGGCGCACCCCGTGCCCACCGCGCCATGACCATCCCCAAGTTCCCCAATTTCTGGATGCTCGAAGGCCCCACCGGCCCCGTCGGCAATCTGTCATTAATCTCCATTACCGAAACCCAGCTCGGTTATATGATTCAGTGCCTCGACCAGATGAAGACGACCCAGGCCGCCAGTATTGCCGTCAAACAGGATACCTTCGATGCCTTCAACAAGGCGATGGCCGAGGAAGTGGTGGGCACAACCTGGGCCACCGGCGGCTGCGATAGCTGGTATATCGACAAAACCGGCACCCCCAACCTCTACCCCTGGCACCCCAGTAAATTCTATAAAGAAATGGAGCAAGTGGACTTTTCGGAGTATCAATTCAGTCAGCAGGTCGCCAGCGAAGCCTAGGACACGAGTCAGCTCAAACGCGACAGCATAGACTCAGCACAATTCGAACAGGGGGCAGCTCTGCCTCCCTGTCTTCTCCCTCTTTCATCCAGCCCCCAAAAACTGCCCCAGCCGCGCCATTTAGAGCGCTAGCCAGACACTGCGAATTCACCTAGACTGTTAAAACAAGCTCTCTGTTGTAACTACAGCCCCATAAAAAGATAAAATCTGGGCTGCCCTCTTTAACGAAGAAAGGCAACACAATGAAGCTAATCCCCAAAATCATTATCTTGCTCGCCTGCTTGACAGCCATCGCGATGCTTATTTACCCCCCCATGCAAACCCTCCACAAATACGGCACCTACAGTGTCGGCTACACCTTTATATGGGAAAAATACACCGTTTCAGCGGCCCAGCTCACGCTTCAGCTGGTGGTACTGTGCGCGGTGTCCGGCGCCCTGGTTTTCATCACTAACTTACCCAGTGTCGAGAAGCCAAAAACCGATGACGACGGGGAAGACGACGAAGACAAATAGAAGAGTCGCAAGCCAGGATGGCTGAACAAGAAGATCAACTAAGCTAGCACCACCTCGATGGTGCTAGCTTTAATCCCCTAGTCCCTGTGCATTCCTCTTTTTAGCGGCCCTACCGCCCTTGCAAGCAACAACGCCCTGTCGTTTTCTTGCACTCTGCATTCAAGTTATAAAAACAGCTAACAATTTTTCGAAGACCACCTGAAATTTCCGCGCTAAAAATTCATAAAACTAATAAAAACTGGAGATTAATGATGCCCATTCAAGAATTCCCCGCCATGAGCAAGGACTTCCCGAGCTTCGATTGCGATGCCCATGTTGCCGAACCGGCACGTATCTGGGAGCGTGCCGAGGAGCACCTGAGCCGTGATGAACTGGCCGCGCTCAAACAGTCGATGTGGTACGACAGCCAGACCCGACAAATGACGGTCAACGGCACTGTCGGCGCCGGCATTCGCTCCAAAGAGGGGGCTGGTACGGCCGGTGCTATCAACCTCATATCCGTGGCCGGGCCGGGGCTCAAGCACCCCATTCAACGGGCCTTTAATGTGCGTAATTTACGCCCCGAAACCGCCCTCACCAAGGAGCAGGCCGCCTATATTGACCACAACGGTGCCTATGAGCCCAAGGCGCGCATTGCCGATATGAACACCCAGGGCATCGACCAGGTGATGATTATCCCCTCCGACATCGACACCTATCCGTGGATACAGGACGGTCGCGGCGCGGCGGCGATGTGTAAGGCCTATAACGAGTGGGCCTGGGAGTACTGCCAGGAAGACCCCGAACGGCTGTTTTTTGCCGCTCTGCTACCCCTGCAAGATCCGAAAGCAGCCGTCCGCGAACTCTATCGCGTCGCCGACAAGGGCTGCCGTGTCGGTTTGATTCGGCCCATCGACGCGATGGGCAATTACCCCCTACAACCCCGATACGACCCTCTGTGGCGCGCCATGGAAGATACCGGCGTGGTCTACGGCATGCATCCCTTTCCGGCCCTGGGTTCACTCAAACCCCCAGGCTATACCGCGCAGCACTCGGCCTCGGAGCTGATTAATCGCACTCTGGTATCGGCCAATATCCCCCACACCTTTCTCACCAATGTGCAGAACTTTCAGTCCGAGGCCTCGCTCTGGGTGGTCTCGGCACTGATGTCGGGCTTTTTCGATCGCTTCCCTAAAGTGAACGCCGCCGTCTTCGAGGCCTCCTCCACCTGGCTGAGCTTTGTGCTCGATGAGTGCGATAAATACTACAAACTGTATAAAAATGAGCGCAGCCTGCCACCTCTCAGCTGCCTGCCCAGCGAAACCTTTATGCAGCGCTGCGTTACCGGTTTTGAGGGTGACGAGGCACCACCCTCGCGCATGCCGGAGTTTTACGAGGACATTCTGGTGTGGTCCTCCGATGTCTACCACCACGACGGCGACGACGTGTGGCGCGCCATGCAGACCATGCAGCAGTGCAATTTATCCCGCGCCCGCCAGTCTAAATTTCTCGGCGAAAATGCCCGCCGTATCTACAACATCGAGACACCAAAAACCTACATCCGCGACCGTGTGACCGAGATCGAACGCCCCGACTGGTGGCCCACCGAGGAGGAAATACGCATCGCCATGACCCCCGAAGCCAGTGTCTTGCCGCAAAGCTCAGCGCCCCTCAATAGCCCCAGCCCCGTTACTGCCACCAGAGGCATTCGCTGATGAGTGATCTCAGCAAAAACAGCAAAAACTTTTGTGTGTTCGACAGCGACTCTCATGTGGTTGAACCCCGCGCCATTTGGGACACCTACCTCGACCCCGAATACCGCACTATCGGCAAGTTCGCCCTGTGGCGCGAAGAGGGCAAGACGAATTCATACCTGAAGATTAACGGCAAGGTCTTCCGCGATAACATGAGCACCAACATTCCCCGCCACGCCATCTGGAAACCGGGCATGAGCTGGGAGGACGTGGGAGAACTCGATGCCACTACTCCCCACCCACAAAGCCCCGGGGCCTGCGACCCCAAAGCGCGCCTGCAGGATATGGATGCCATGGGTGTCGACCAGACCCTGCTCTACCCCACCTGGTTTGCCGAGGGTTTCCACCTGATTGAAGACCCCGATACGGCCTATGCCCTGGCCCGTGCCTACAACGACTGGATTGCCGATTTTTGCTCAGCGGCACCCGAGCGCCTCTTCGCCACGGCGATGATTCCCCTGCAAAACCTCGATTTCGCCATTGAGGAGTTAGAACGCATCGCCACTATCCCCTGCTTTCGCGGTGCCTTTATCCGCCCCATGTTTCTGGAAGATCGCTACTTTACCCACCCCTATTTCGACCCCTTGTGGGGCGCTCTCGAAAGGCTCGGCATCACCGCCGCCGTGCACCCCGCCAGTGGCTTGTGGAACCCCGAGTGGACATCCCACGCGCCCTTTATCGAAAAAATGAAAGACCGCCTCTGCCAAATGACCGTGCTGCAGGAATCAGGTGGCGGCCCCCATGCCGGCGGCGGTAACGGTGCCAATTTAGGCTTCAGCGCCGCTGGCGAGCTGGGCCATCCGATGGCTCCTATTATCTCTCCCTGGCTGGACAACCACATGTTTGTCGGTGCCACCCTGATTGGCTTTACGGTGATGCAACGCTTCCCCAAAATGAAGGTAGTAATGGCCCACGGCAAGGCCTCGTGGATGGACGAGGTGCTGGAAAAAATGGAAGCCTCGGCCCTGACCACGCCGCTATTGCATAAGTACCCGGTGCGCACCGACCCCGAAACAATGTGGGAGGAAGGCGAGGTGATGCTCGGCTTCGACGCCGAAGAGCGGCTGATCCAGAAACTGCCCCAGGACTATGTGGAGAAAATTGTCTGGGGTTCCCACTATCCCCGCCAGGACACCACCAGCGCCTGGGATGCCATCGACAAACTCAGCGACGCCGGTCTCGATGAGGCGACCATCGCTCGCATGCTGGGTGGCAATGCGGCGGCACAGTTTGGCATTGAGCCACTCCATCGCATCGGCGCTTAGTGATAAAGGAGCCCTGCAGCCAACAGGGCTTTATTCCAGTGATTAAAAATAAGGGTGCAGCCAATGACGCACCACAATAAAAATAGAACAGGGACATAACCATGCACGATCTTATTATCAAGGGCGGCAAAATCGTCGACGGTAGCGGCGCCCCCGCCTTTATCGGCGACATCGCCATCGACGAGGGAAAAATCAGCGCCGTTGGCACCATCGACGCACCAGCCAAAGAAAGCATCGACGCCAGTGGCCTCTTAGTCACCCCCGGCTGGGTCGACACCCACACTCACTACGATGGCCAGGCCACCTGGGACCCCCTGCTCACACCCTCCGGTTGGCACGGCGTCACCACCGCGATTATGGGCAACTGCGGTGTCGGCTTTGCCCCGGTGGCCGCGGAGCGCCGTGACTGGATGATAGGTCTGATGGAGTCGGTGGAAGATATCTCAGCCGAGGCACTGAAGGCCGGTATTGACTGGCAGTGGGTCAGCTTCCCCGAATACCTCGACGCCCTCGACGCCATGCCCCGCGCCGTCAACGTCGGCGCTTATATGGGCCACTGCGCCCTGCGCACCTACGTGATGGGTGATCGCGGTGCAAAGGATGTCGACCCCAGTACTGGCGAAATACAGCAAATGGCCGACCTCATGAGCGAGGCCATGGACGCCGGCGCACTGGGCTTTTCAACCTCACGCACCGCCATCCACCTGACACCCGCCGGCGAACCCATTCCCGGCACCCATGCCAAAGAGGATGAATTACTGGCCATCGCCCAAGCTGTGGGCAACAGTGGTCGCGGTTTGCTGGAGTTTATTCCCGCCGGTGTCGAAACCGGCGATCCCCAGGCCCAGGCCGATGAAATGGCCCTGATGGCCAGACTCTCGAACAGCAGCGGCAGCCCGATCACCTATTTGAGCGCACAGGTCGGCAAAGACCCCGACCTGTGGCGCGAGAACTTCCGCCTGGCTGAAGCCGCCAATGCCGAGGGTGCCACCTTAATTCCACAAATATCCTGCCGCCCGGTGGGCATGCTCTTCAGCTTTGAAAGCGAAAACCCCTTCGCCCGCTTTCCCAGCTTTATCGCCCTGAACGATTTATCCCAGGCCGAGCGACTGGCCGAACTGCGCAAGCCCGAGGTGAAAGCGCGCATTCTTGCCGACCACGACCCCGCCCTCACCGCCTGGACCCAAATCTTCACCAATCCCTGGCGCCTCACCTTCGCCCTGGGCAAGGAACCCAACTACGAACCCCAGCCCGACGACAACGTAAAGGCTATAGCGCTACGACAGGGACGCGAACCCGCCGAACTGGCCTACGAGATGATGCTGGAAGACGAGGGCCAGGCCTTCCTGTTCTACGCCTCCGCCGGGTTTACCGAGGGCAACCTGAATGCGACACGGGAAATGCTGCTCAGCCCCACCTCCATGCTCGGCGGCAGTGACGGCGGCGCCCACTGCCGCTTTATTGTCGACGCCGGCGTACCCACCTTTATGCTCACCCACTGGGCCCGCGACCGTGCAGAGGGCAAGCTGCCACTCGAGTTAGTGGTGCAAAAACAGACTAAGGACACCGCCCGCCGTAACGGCATCACCGACCGGGGCGAACTGCTGCCCGGCCAGCGTGCCGATATCAATATTATTGATTTTGAGCGCCTAAAAAGCCTGGCACCGAAAGTCGCCCACGACCTGCCCGCCGGTGGTGCGCGTTTAATTCAACACGCCGAAGGCTACGTCGCCACCCTGGTTTCTGGACAGGTGATTGTCAGCAACGGTGTCGATACCGGGGCGCGGCCGGGCTCCGTGGTCAGGCTTTCGCAAATGACGGTTTAACCAACAACGTTAAAGGAAACTAAGGCATGGCAAGGGCACTTATTGAGGGACAACACCCGCTTCAGCCTCAACACCATTAATCCAGACTTCGGCCATCAAGTGCTTGCAATGGGCACCTGATGGCCAAGCATGAATAAATGCAACAACAACAACAAACTTGCCACCGAATGAAGCACCCCCCGCAGTAAATATGCGACCTTCTTAACTATTCGGCCCAATGCGATAGACTCTGGCCTTTTGCCTATGGCACCCTTCCCAGCTCAAGTCTTGCGCATGCGCTTGAATGTTAAAACAAGACCCCAAAATGCACCCCCTGCGGTGACTATCAATAAGCACACCACCAAGCACGATATAAGGAAATGTCCGTGGCCAATACTCAGCAGTCCGTCCCCCAATCCCAGGCACCCGCTCCACACAGCCAAACCAACAGCACCCTGAATTTTGAATTCCACGGCCAGGGCATGGAATACTTCAGAATATGGATCGTTAATATTTTTCTCAGCATCATCACCCTGGGTATTTTTTCGGCCTGGGCCAAGGTGCGTAGGGAACAGTACTTTTATGGCAACCTGCGCCTGGGCGAGCAGCATTTTTCCTATTTAGCGGACCCCGTACAAATCCTCAAAGGTCGCATCATTGCCTTCGGGCTACTGGCCGCTTACTGGGCTTGCTGGAACTTTATACCGATCACCGCAATGGGCCTGTTGATTACCGGTGTACTGGCACTGCCCGCCATTCTCGTCGCTTCATCACGCTTTAAAATGCGCAACTCGGCCTATCGCAATATTCGCTTTCAGTTTACCGCCAGTTACAGCGATGCCTACCGCGCTTTCACGCCTCCCCTGGCCATCATCTTAGTGCTGTCTGCCGTCGCCTATTGGCTGCTCTACCAGGTCGACCCCGAAACCCTCAGCGTACTCGGCGCCGGTGGCCAAACCGAGGATCTACCCGACGATTTTCGCATGACCCCCGAGGATTATCTGCTCTCCGTGTTTTACCTGGTCTTGCTGCCCTTTCTGCCCTACCTCGACTATCTGCGCGCCAAATTACTGGTCAACCACACCCGCTGGGGTAATCAACAGGCCGCCATCAATGCCGGCGCCGGTGGCTTTTACGGGGTGTTTTTTGTCGGACTCATTATCACCTTCGCCATGGCCATCATCACCGGTCTCGTCGTGTTTGGCATCGGCGCACTGCTGGGCTCAATGTTTCCGGACAGTGCCATGCAGCTGCTGCCAACGGGCGTAGTCCTCGCCATCACATTAATCTATATCAGCATGATCTACGCCAGTGGTTACTGGCGTGCCGAGCGCACCAACCTGATTTACGGCAGTTCCCAGGTCGGCGATTCCCGCATCGGCTCTGCTCTCACTTTCGGCCAGGTCGGCAAAATTTACGTCACCAATACCCTGGCGATACTGTTGAGTGCCGGGCTTTTAATCCCCTGGGCTCATGTACGTATGGCGCGCTATATCGCCAGTGTTAGTTCATTGAGCGGTGCCCACCTCGACCATGTCATCGCCGCAAGCGAAACCCAGAAAAGTGCTTTTGGTGAAGGTATGGTCGATGCCTTCGACCTCGATCTTGGCCTTTAAGCGATGACCGATCCTGAGAAAGATACCAAAGCCAGTGGCCATTATTACGACGGCCAGACCGCCCGGGCACATGCGGTAGACCTGAGGGTCAATATCCACGGTGAACTCACACTCAGCCCGGCACTGCGCCCGCCAAGCCCCTTCGCCGCTTGCAAGATCAGCAGCCGCGTAGGCAGCACGCCACGGCGCATCGAATTTAGTGATGGCGCCCTGTTTGAAAGCCGCGACCACAGCACCATCGATCAATGGCTGGACGAATGGAGCCGTTCATCGCGCTGGATCCATCACCTGGAAAGTAAAACGTCCTTCGCCCTGGGCGCGCTGTTTCTGGTGCTAGTCTTTATCGGCATTAGTGTCACCTGGGGCATTCCCTGGAGCAGTAAATACATTGCCCAAATGATGCCCGCCAGCGTCACCGTGCCCCTCGGTGACAGTGCGGTGGAATCCCTCGATAAACTGGTGTTCTATCCCAGTAAACTGTCAACACAGCGACAGAGTGAATTAGGGACGCAGTTTGAAAAACTCCTCCCCAGCGACGACGGCGGCTACGAGTACCAGTTGCTATTTCGTGGTGGCGGCAACATAGGCCCCAATGCCTTTGCCCTGCCCAATGGCAGTATTATCATCACCGATGAACTTGTCGCGCTGGCAGACTTTGACGAAGAATTACAGGCCATTTTACTGCACGAAATCGGCCATCTGCAGTACCACCATAGTCTGCGTCAAATCATCGCCCATACCAGTCTGGCGGTGCTCACCACCACCCTAACGGGTGATATTACCGCAGCGAGCACACTGATTTCCGGTGCCCCCAACGTGCTAATGGAGGCCAGTTTCTCCCGCGAAATGGAAACCGAGGCCGACAGTTATTCCCTGCAACAAATGCAGCAACTCGGCCTGGACACCGAGCACTTTGCCAATATTATGGAACGGCTGGAGTTTGCAGCCTTCGATGACGAGGACCATGAGCAGACCCGTGAAAAGGAGGGGGGCCGTGATGGCGAGCCCAGTGATAATGAGGCCAGTGATAATGAGAGCGCTGAGAATAAGAACGACGCGAGCTGGTTCGACACCACAGAGGCCTTGGACTATTTCTCCAGCCACCCCCTCACCGCAGACAGAGTTGCGCGCTTTCGTCACGGTAAACCCGCCCCTTTACCCCTGCCTACAGCGATCACCGAAGGCAACCACTATCCTGTGGATGCCAAGGCGCTGAGGGCGCAACTCGCCGCCGGACAATACGCCGAGCTCGATCAATTATTCGACAGCTATTACCAGGATTTTCTGGCGGGCAATCACCGGGCAGAAATAATTGCTGAAAAATCCTACGATTTATTGACGGCACTAAGCCCACAAACCCTCGAGCAATTGCAACAATGGGCGGCGGCCATGCCGGAGAGTTACACCGCCCACCATGCGCTCGGGGTTTACCACGCCAACCAGATTACCCGACGTCGTTCGGGCCGTCTCTGGCGCAACATCCCCGAGGAAGACCTCGCGGCCATGACAGAACACACCGACAGCGCAGTGGCGAGCTTGCGCCGCAGCCTGACCCTCAAAGCCAATTTCACCCTGGCCCAGGCCGAGCTCTATTCCCTGGCCTCGGCTGGCAACGCAAAGGACATCGATGCCGAGCAAGTCCTCGCGGAGGCTTTGAGCGCAAACCCCACTAGCTACATCCTCAACCGAACCCAACTTTTTTACCTGCAACCCCGCTGGGGCGGTGACTACCGCGACATGCGGCGCACCCTGCAAACAATCGCGGACTTAGCCGAGCTTAACCCCGAGCTCGCCCCTCTCGCCGGCTCTTTCCACCACTACAAAGCCTTCGACGCCTATCTGGAGGACGACTATCGACGTAGCGTCAAACTGGAGAGCCTTGCCATTCAACAAGGGCACAAATCCTGGTTTTTTAGCCGCCGGGCTAAAGCCTATAAGAGCCTGGGTGACATGCAGGCGGCACTCACCGACTACAACAACGCCCTGCGTCTGTTTCCGGAAAACGCGCAACTGCATGTCGAGCGCAGTAAAATCTTTGCTGCCTTGCAACAAGCGGCAGAAGCCCGCAAAGACATCGACATTGCCCTCGCGTTAGCGCCCTACAATACGGACGCTCTATACCAACTTGCGAGTCTGCAACGCCGGGCCAATAAGAATTTGGCAGCGCTGCAAAGTTATCAGAAAATTCTCACTGCAGAACCAACAAAAGCCTACGCCCACTTCATGATTGGCTGGGTGCAATTCAATCGTCTCAATCAGCCCGACGCAGCCCTGCAAGCGACCCAAAAGGCCCTGGACTACAGAGCTGACTGGCCGCCCTACTGGTATCAATACGCACAAATTAGCAGTTTCAAAAAAAGTTGCGACTTTATGTCGGCCGCATCTACTTATCTGCAACTGTGTGAAGAAAAAAGCTGTCCACAAAAACGCATGGACTGGATCACTGGCAATCGTGACTCATTGATTAAACACGGTACCTGCCCCGCGCCATAGCCCTCAGCCATGGTGGTGATGATGCTGATTGTGATGGTGGCAATAAAATTGGCGAGCAAGAAACCACACCACGCCAATCAGGGTGGTTGATAGTGAAATAACACTATGCAGCCCCTCAGCTGCGTCAATATGGAATAACAGACCCATCATCACCACAAAAAAAGCCAGGGCCGATTGCACATCGAGATTTTGACCATTTTTAAAATTGGAATCTAACATCGCTACCTCCATCGAAACCAACATCTACTTACCAGTAAGTGTAGCTGCAATAAAAGATCGCCATTTAGAGGCTTTCGGAAATATAAAATAACTTACAAAAACCATTGGTTATAAAAGCCCCCAAAAAAACAATGTCACAGGCCCTCTACTGGGTAGTGGCGATAATAACCTACAGTTAACATTCCAACGACCCGCCAGTAGTGGTGGCACTGGAACAGCGAATAAAGCATGATCGGGGCACTCCCAATAATTAAAATAATCAACACGAGAAAATCCCATGAAAATTGGTTACATGATGATGCTGGCAAACCACCACGAGGGTTTGTCCGATGCGCAAATGATCCGCGAAGAAATGCGCGTTGCCGAATTGGCCGAAGAGGTGGGCTACGATTCCCTCTGGTGTGCCGAACACCACTTTGATGCCTACTCCATGGCCGTGGATAATATTCAGGTACTGACCTGGCTAGCGGCGCGCACCAAAAATATTATGCTCGGCAGTGCCGCCATTATTTTGCCCTGGTGGACACAGCCGGTGCGCCTGGTGGAAAAAATTGCCACCATCGATGCCATGACCAACGGCCGCTATTTAATTGGCTTTGGCCGGGGTCTGGCGCGCAAAGAATACGACGCCTTCGGGATTCCGATGGATGAAACCCGCGCTCGTTTTGATGAGTCGGCAAAAATGATCATTAAAGCCCTGGAGACCGGCTACATCGAAGGCGATGGCCCTCACTTCCCCCAGGCGCGCACCGAAATAAAACCCAAGCCCCCGCAAAATGCCAAAGATCGGCTGTACGGTGTCGCCATGTCACCAGAATCTGCCCAGGTGATGGGTGAGCTGGGTTCGCGCATGATGTGTTTCGTGCAGTTCGATATGGCCATGCACCTGCCCAATATCGAACGCTATCGCAGCGCCTTTGTCGAACAACACCAGCGCCCTGCACCGCCACCCCTGCTACTGGATTTTTGCTACTGCGATAAAGACGTCGGCAAGGCCAAAGACCGCGCGCGTAAATATCTCGCCGTGAACTACCTCTCCATCCTCCAGCACTATGAATTTATGGAGGACTACCACAAAGAAATTAAAGGCTATGAAGCCTACGGAAAATCTGCCGAATTCCTCAACTCACTAGGACTTGAAGAAGCGGTGGAAGACTACATCAGCCACCAGGCCTGGGGCACGCCGCAGCAGATACTCGACCAACTCGAAGCCCGACGCGGCATCATTGGTGACTTCGAATGGAATTCAATTGTTAGTTATGGCGGCATGCCTTTTGATCTTGTGGAAGGTAGCATGCGGTTAATAGGTAAAGAGGTGCTGCCGGAGTTGCGAAAGTGGTAGCTTTGGTACAGTGCTTTAGGCAGAATCATGTTTCTTCTACTTTTCTCTAAGCCCTCCTAAACCAGCATTAAAGCCATAGCTACTTTTGCGGCTCGAACTATTATGTACTTAAAAATTGGCTCCGCCTTACAAAAGAGAATAAAATAAAGTGAAAAAACTTCCTGTAACTGTTAAATCAGCATGGATAACTTCAGTAGCGATCATTGTAGCGGCTTTTGTGGCGGGCACGTTTGGATACTTTAAACCTTTACAATCGTCGATAGATCAACAAAATTTCAATTCACTATTACTGGATATTCCGCCAGGATCTACCGTAACGATATTAATTAAAGGAACGAAGGGAGAGGGGAAGCGGAAGCTATACGCGAAGTTTGAAAAAATAGTAGGTGAGCATGCAAAAATTAATCTCATCGAAGAAAAAGCAACAAAGGATTTACTTAACGAGATACAGCTACAGAATCAGTCTGATAATTTTGGTTTGGAAGTTGTTCGTAAATTAGTTGATTATATTGTAATTTACGAAGGAGGCATGGCAACAGGACGTACGGTGCAAGCAAGTACAGGGCTTATAGTGTCGGCAGTTGGGCCCAGCTTGTAAAAAGGTGGTCCAATCCAACGGCTAAAGCGGCTCTTGACGTTGAAGCTGCAAAACAACCCCAATAAGCCCTGTTTTTATCGTGATTAAGGTGCCTGTATTTTATAAAATAAAGCCATTATCCCATTCATGGATCTCAACATGGTTCGCTATAAAAACTATAATCTCGACCAGACTAAATCCCCTTGATTTCTACAGGTGAAATTGGAACGCATTCGGGGTTATACCGAAAATTCGAGAAAATCTCTGTTTTCTGGCCCTGCTCGAACCCCGTTCCTCATTTCGTGGTTATCGGAGAAGGCGCCAAGCCAGGGCTAAAGCGCAAGCTTAAAAAGCTTTCTGGTAAATTTATTACTATTGACGTAGCACTTTCATCAGAAAGACAAGGCACTTTAGACGGCACTGCAGTTTTTTATAGACTAATAGATGGCGAGGGAAATATTGACTGCATTACACATAAGCAATAAATGGTACGGGGCAAAATACTGTGCATAGCGCCCCACAATTAGCTGTTATAAGGGGGGGGGGCTAAAGGCCCGAAGCAGGAACACTCCATGCTTTCGAATTCAGCAGTCCTTTCCCATTAGTAAGAAAAGGCGACCCTGTTGCTGATTCTATTTTATTTCCTTGGCAGGCCTTAGTGCTTTACTAAAGTGGTTCTAGCGCTACTCCGGGCTTAATTACCTAACACATTCGCTTTAGCTTTCTTTTTGGCTGCCTTTGCCGCTTTCTTCTCTTTTGCTGTTAAAAGGGGTTCCTTTTTGACATTTTTTTTGCTGTCTTGTCCTTTGCTCATGATACTTTCCTCTTGAGGTAATCTCTTAAGCCCAAAGCCAGCTTGAGCCAACCGAAGAATTGGGGCTAGGCAGTGAGCTCAAGTCAAACAGCCCAGTCGATGCGTAACAATATCAGCATGTCCCCATGGGCGATAAATTGACAGGAGCAGCTTGGATTTAATAATCGCCATGTGCATCATTGTGACCTATTGACAGATGCGATACATATTACGATATTCAGGATTTCACTTGCTACCCTATAACAAGGCCAAGCAAAATCGTGCATCACATGCCTTGACCTTCACCTAGCCATGAAGTTAATAGTTTAATTTATCAAACTGAATTACAAAGGTCTCAGTTAATAAAAAGGCTAAAATACCCGTCGCTAGCGAATATGTTCGTGAGGAGGGGCTTGGCACTGCGCATATAAGGCTGCTGTACTTTGAAAACCTGGAAAAGCATGCAACCCCATGGCTTACCACATTCTATAATCCTGACGAAATTGGATAGTTAATCAGGTTCTTTTCGTGCCGCAAGTTGATAATTTGTATTAGCGTTAACAACACTAGGCACAGGACTACTAGGATGCTGCTTCGCAGCTAAAAGTCCTAGATACCGAGACTAGCGGCGATACCAGGCATCAGGGAAAGCTACGCCCCGGTCAAGAATAGAATAACCGTAATCTGCTCCGATCGGGAAAACTCTCAAGCAAGCAATCAAAACCCACCGCCATCGCTGGCAATAATATTGTCCGCCCTCTGCGCTGAGCCCTCCCCAGCCACCGGCAAGCCACTACGAGGCTGTGCTGAGAACTGCCGAAACAGCTCCATCATTCGACCCTGAGTTTCATCCAGCACTATCGCCATGCCCGGTTTAATGCCAATTTCCGAGGCCTCGAAGGCCTTCATGGTATTGCAGATTTGCCCGTCGAGGCGCACGCCTATGCCCTGTAAATCGACGGCGACACCAATTTTTCCGAACATTTCCAGGGTTAACTCACAGGCGGTAATCATGAAAACAATATTATGATCGGGCCAGTTTTGCTGAGCTTCGATCATCTTTTCACCGATGTAGTGCACGGTGGTAATAAACAGCGGCACCACCTGAGTGTCGGGCAGGCTATGCACGCACTTGCCGATAAAGCACTGTCCGCACACCGGGCTGATGGCATCGTGGCTACAGGCATCTGTAAAGCGCCCGGCGGGGCATTCGAAAGGTTTATGGCAGTAGGAGAAGCCGACCACGAGGACGGTATCGGGAGCATCGAGCTGGGCTTCGAACTCCGCCAGCTTTTTCAAACCATAGAGAAAGAAATCCCCATCGCGGCGATAGCTGTGGCGCTTCAGCAAAGCGGCCAGTAAACCCAGACCATGTTTCAGGGGCCGCTGCCAAAAGTAGCTGCCCAACTTACCACTGTAGTCGTGGTGGTGGAGATAGGAGAGAGTTTTCCAACTGAGGTTTTTGCGGGTTTTAGTGCGAATACCGGGGAGTTGGGGATTCTTTTTGAAGGTTTTTAGGGGCCTGTCGGCTGCGAGTTTTTCTGCCCGTGCATCCCAGGCCTGCTCCGCTTCGCTCCAGTCATCGTGGCCCTGCCAAAACCTGACCTGATCTTTTATTAGCCGACCCTTCATTGCTTGATCCTTCATTATCAACACCTCCTGTTATCACCAGCGGGTCAATCCATTGAGTATAGGCCCATCATCTTAGGCCTGATACAGGGTGTAAGCGCCAATCAGCATAAAACCAATGCCGGCAATATAAGTGAGCAGTTTTTCACTAATGTAGGCCGCCAGAAATGTACCCGCCAGCACACCGATTGCCGAGGCCACCACCAGTGCCGCCGAGGCCGCGAAGAAGACAGTCAGCTTGCCAACTTCTTTATCGGCGGCAAACAGCATGGTCGCCAACTGAGTTTTATCACCCAGTTCGGCGATAAATACGGTGGCAAAGATAGTTAAAAATAGTTTCCAGTCCATCGCCACATCATAAGCGCAATTGCCGTCTTGCGTACATCGACAATCCCTGCAGCAGCAGGACTCGCGCAATAGCAAGCCGCCCTGGAATAACCCTTTCTGCACAGGGGCTTAGCGACACAGCACAGGAGGGGAAATCGTCTCCAAATTGCTTTATAATTTCCGCCTTTATTTTCACCATGGCCGTTCAAAGTGAAGCCCTGCTCTTGCAGCAAAGCCTTCTCTGCAGCCGCCGCAACGCCACAAAACTCTACGGGAGTTGAGCCGTGACCCCAGCATTTGATCAGGCAGCGATTGACGACATCATCGCCCAGCACCAGGAATTACCCGGTGCCCTGCTGCCCATTCTCCACGAAATTCAGCACACGGCGGGCTATGTCCCCGCCGAGACCGTGCCCGCCATCGCCACGGCCCTGAGCCTGTCGCGCGCAGAGGTACACGGTGTGATCAGTTTTTATCACCACTTTCACAGCGTGCCGATGGGCGAGAACATTGTGCAAATTTGTCGTGCCGAAGCCTGCCAGGCGGTTGGTGCTCGCGAGCTTGAGAAACACGCCACCGCGAAGCTGGCCACCGCACTCGGCGCCACCAGTGCTGACGGTAAAATCAGCCTGGAGCCCGTTTACTGCCTGGGCAACTGTGCCTGCGGGCCGTCGGTGCAAATTGGTGACGAGGTACACGCCCGTGTCACCCCCGAGCGCTTCGATGCCCTGATTAACGAATTAGCAACAAACAAACAGGAGGCCAAGTCGTGATTACTGTTTATGTTCCCCGCGACACCACCGCCTGCGCCCTGGGTGCCGATGCCGTGGCCAAGGCCATTAGCACCGAAGCCAGCCAGCGCAATATTGACCTACAAATCGTCCGCAACGGTTCACGCGGACTTTTCTGGCTCGAAACCTTAGTCGAAGTCGCAACTGGTGCAGGCCGCGTTGCTTACGGCCCGGTCAATGCCAGCGATGTTGCTGCCCTCTTCGATGCCGGCTTTTACGAGGGTAAAGATGGCACTCTCTCTTTAGGCCTGACTGAAGACATCCCCTATTTAAAAAACCAGCAGCGGGTCAACTTTGTTCGCGCCGGTATTACCGACCCCCTCAGTGTTGACGATTTCAAAGCCCACGGCGGCTATGAAGGCCTCGACCGAGCACTGGCGATGCAGCCCCAGGCCATTGTCGATGAGGTGAAAGAATCCGGCCTGCGCGGTCGCGGCGGCGCAGCCTTCCCCGCCGGTATTAAATGGCAAACCGTGCACGACACGCCGCCCCAGCAAAAGTACATCGTCTGCAACGCCGACGAGGGCGACTCCGGCACCTTTGCCGACCGCCTGTTGATGGAAGCCGACCCCCTGCAATTAATAGAGGGCATGACCATCGCCGGTCTGGCCGTCGGCGCCACGCAGGGCTATATCTATTTGCGCTCGGAATACCCCAAAGCCCATACCGTGCTGAAAGCTGCCTTGGCCAATGCCTACGCAGCCGGCTATTTGGGCGAAAACATTGCCGGCAGCGGCAAGCATTTTGATTTGGAAGTACGCCTCGGTGCCGGTGCTTATATCTGCGGTGAGGAGACCTCCCTGCTCGAAAGTCTCGAAGGCAAACGCGGCATGGTGCGCGCCAAACCCCCCCTGCCCGCCATCGTCGGTCTGTTTGGTCAGCCCACCGTTATCAACAACGTGCTTACCCTGGCCTCGGTTTCCGGTATTTTTGAAAAGGGTGCGGCCCACTATAAAAGCCTCGGCGTCGGTCGTTCCACCGGCACCCTGCCCATGCAGCTAGCGGGCAATATCAAACGCGGCGGCATTGTCGAGCTGGCCTTCGGTAGCAGCTTGCGCAGTTTGCTCGAAGACTTCGGCGGCGGCACGCTTAGTGGCAAAGCCATTAAAGCGGTACAGGTTGGCGGCCCCCTCGGCGCTTATTTGCCCGACGCGGCACTCGATATCAGCCTCGACTACGAATCCTTTGCCGCTGCCAGCGCCATGCTCGGCCACGGCGGCGTGGTGGTATTTGACGAAAGCGCCGACATGCTCGAACAGGCCCGCTTTGCCATGGAATTCTGCGTGGTGGAGTCCTGCGGCAAGTGCACGCCCTGCCGTATTGGCTCGACGCGCGGTGTCGAGGTGATCGACAACATTCGTGAAGGCAAGCAGCGCGACGATAATCTAATCTTATTAGAAGACCTGTGTGACACCATGGAATTTGGCTCGCTATGCGCCATGGGCGGCCTGACCCCCTTCCCCGTGCGCAGCGCCATCAAACATTTTCCTGAAGACTTTGGCGGCTAACGCGGCGCAATAAGCGACCGCACACAAGCCCCACGAGAGGAACGCAACATGTTGGAATATTACGAACCCGAAAAAGACTACGGCACCCCCGCGAGTCTATCGAGCGAAACAGTCACGCTGACCATCGACGGCGAGAGCATTACCGTGCCCGAGGGCACCTCGGTAATGCGCGCGGCGGCAGAAGCGGGCATTAAAGTCCCCAAACTCTGCGCCACCGACAGCCTCGAGGCCTTCGGCTCCTGCCGCATGTGCATGGTTGAAATTGAGGGTCGCAAGGGCTATCCGGCCTCGTGCACCACGCCCGCCGAGAGCGGTATGACGGTCAATACGCAAACCGACAAAATTGCCAGCTTGCGCCGCAATGTGATGGAGCTGTATATCTCCGATCACCCCCTCGACTGCCTCACCTGCCCCACCAATGGCAACTGTGAATTGCAGGACACCGCCGGCGAAGTCGGCCTGCGGGAAGTGCGCTACGGCTACGAGGGCAATAATCACCTCGACGCCGAGAAAGATCAGTCCAACCCCTATTTCACCTTCGACCCGTCGAAATGTATTGTTTGCACCCGCTGCGTGCGCGCCTGTGAAGAAACCCAGGGCACCTTCGCACTGACCATTGACAGTCGCGGATTTGAGTCGAAAGTCAGCCCCGGTCAAAACGAAGCCTTTATGGATTCGGACTGCGTCTCCTGTGGCGCCTGTGTCGCCGCTTGCCCGACAGCAACCCTGACCGAAAACACCATTATTAAACTCGGCCAGCCCGAGCACAGCGTTATCACCACCTGCGCCTATTGCGGCGTTGGCTGTGCCTTTAAGGCCGAGATGCGCGGCAACACCGTGGTCAACATGACCCCCTGGAAAGACGGCAAAGCCAACGAAGGGCACGCCTGTGTCAAGGGCCGTTTCGCCTTCGGTTACGCCACCCACCAGGACCGTATCACCTCACCCATGGTGCGCGACAATATTGAAGACGAGTGGCGCGAAGTCAGCTGGGACGAGGCCTTTACCTTTGCCGCCGACCGCCTGCGCGGCATTCAAAAGAAACACGGCCACAACAGCATCGGCGCTATCACCTCGTCGCGCTGTACTAACGAAGAAGTGTGGCTGGTACAAAAGCTGGTACGCGCTGGCTTCGGCAATAACAATGTCGACACCTGTGCCCGGGTTTGTCACTCGCCCACGGGCTACGGTTTAAAAACCACCCTTGGCGAATCAGCCGGCACCCAGTCTTTCGCCTCCGTGGCACAAACCGACGTAGTGATGGTGATGGGCTCCAACCCCACCGACGCCCACCCGGTATTTGGCTCGCGTCTGAAAAAACGCCTGCGCGAAGGTGCCAAACTGATCATCGTCGACCCCCGCAAGATTGAGCTGGTCAACGCACCCCACGTTAAGGCCGACTACCACCTGCCGGTTATGCCCGGCACCAATGTCGCCTTTATCAACGCCATGGCCCACGTGATTATTGACGAGGGGCTGGAAGCGAAAGCCTTTATCGCCGAACGCTGTGAAACACCGGCCTTTGATGAATGGCGTGCCTTTATCATCGACAGCAAAAACTCACCGGAAGCCACCGAAGGCGTGACGGGTATTCCCGCTGGTGACATCCGCGCTGCCGCTCGACTCTTCGCCACCGGTGGCAACGCGGCCATCTATTACGGCCTGGGCGTGACCGAACACAGCCAGGGTTCAACGACTGTGATGGGCATCGCCAACCTCGCCATGCTGACCGGCAATATCGGTCGTGAAGGCGTGGGCGTAAACCCCATGCGCGGACAGAACAACGTGCAGGGCTCCTGCGACATGGGTTCCTTCCCCCACGAGCTGCCCGGCTACCGCCATATCTCCGATGGCGACACCCGCTCGCTGTTTGAAAATGACTGGCAAGTGAGTCTCGACCCCGAGCCCGGCCTGCGTATTCCCAATATGTTTGACGCCGCCATCGACGGTGAGTTTAAGGGCCTGTATTGCCACGGCGAAGATATCGCCCAGTCGGACCCCAATACCCATCACGTCGAAGCCGCACTGTCCTCCCTGGAATGTCTGGTAGTACAGGACCTCTTCCTCAACGAAACAGCGAAGTTCGCCCACGTGTTTTTACCGGGCTCTTCCTTCCTCGAGAAAGATGGCACCTTTACCAATGCCGAGCGCCGTATTTCACCGGTGCGCCAGGCCATGCCCCCCAAAGCTGGATTGGCCGACTGGGAGGCGACCCTGGGTTTTGCCAAGGCACTGGGGGTCGATATGCACTACGACCACCCCCGGGAAATCATGGAAGAAATCTCCCGCTTAATGCCCACTTTTGATGGCGTTAACTACGACAAGCTCGATCGCGATGGCAGCATTCAATGGCCCTGTAATGACGAGGCCCCCGACGGCACACCGACCATGCACATCAATGAGTTTGTGCGCGGCAAGGGCTTCTTTGCAGTCACCGAATATGTGCCCACCGATGAACGCGCCAACCGCAAGTTCCCACTGCTGTTGACCACTGGCCGCATTCTCAGCCAGTACAATGTCGGCGCACAAACCCGGCGCACCGAAAATAACCACTGGCACAGTGAAGATATTCTCGAGCTGCACCCCCACGATGCCGAAGAGCGCGGCATTCAAGATGGCGACTGGGCCGGTATTAAAAGTCGCGTTGGCGATACGGTATTGCGTGCCAAAGTCAGCGAAAATATGCAGCCCGGCGTGGTTTACACCACCTTCCACTTCCCCGAGTCCGGCGCCAATGTGATCACCACCGACAACTCCGACTGGGCCACCAACTGCCCCGAGTACAAAGTCACGGCGGTGCAAATCAGCAAAGTGACGGCACCCTCGGCCTGGCAAGAACGTCAGCAAGCCTTCAACGAACAACAACAGGGCCTGTTGAAAAAGGCGCGGCGACGGGATGAAAGCAGTCACTCCCCCGGTTAGTAACGACACGCTAGCGCCCGCCGTTAGCGCGTCCTTTACCGCCAGCGACTGGCGCAAAGGTGTCAGTCAATCTGTCCACGACCAGCTGATCGAAGAGGTCGCCGTGGCGCTGGTCTACAACGGCATCTCCCATGTGGTGATGATGACCACGCCCGATCACCTCGAAGACTTCGCACTGGGTTTTAGCCTCACCGAGGGCATTATTGAAAATCCCCAGCAACTCTACGACCTGAGCACACGCAGCCTCGACGACGGCATTGAAGTGGCGATGACCATTAGCAACGAGCGCTTCGCCCTGCTCAAAGCGGCGCGGCGCAATATGACCGGGCGCACCGGTTGCGGCTTGTGCGGAGCAGAGTCCCTGGAACAGGCGATTCGCCAGCCAGCGCCCGTAACTGCACAACAGAGCTATAGCCACAGAGCCATCGAAACCGCCGTTGCCCAGCTAGAGAGTCAACAGCCCCTACAGGCCATTACCGGTGCCGTACACGGTGCCGCACTGTGCGACATCGATGGCAATATCGAATTATTGCGCGAAGACGTCGGCCGCCACAACGCGCTGGATAAACTCTACGGTGCGGTGTGCAAACAAACAGACCCAGCAACAAACGAGCGCTTTGTACTGATTTCCAGCCGCGCCAGTTACGAGCTGGTGTTAAAGGCCGCCGTGATGGGTGTCGGCATGCTGGTCGCCGTATCGGCTCCCACCAGCCTCGCCGTGCGCCTCGCCGAACAGGTCAATATCACTCTTGTCGGCTTTGCCCGCAGCGGTCGCCATATGGTCTATACCCATCCGCAACGCATTCTTGACTAGCATCGGCATCAACCAACATTGAAATAAAGGACGTAATCAACCGTGTCAGAAAATAGCAGTGAACACCTGGTCAAAATGGCCAATCAAATTGTGCAGAATATTCCCGCCGCCACCGCCGAGGCACGCATAGAAAGCGCCGCTAACCATATGGACAATTTCTGGTCACCCCTGATGAAAAAGCAAATTGCCGAACATATTGCCGCCGGCGGTGAAGATTTAATTCCAGAGGCGACGGCGGCACTGAACAAACTCGCTGGCTAAGGTCGCTTACCGATCGTGGGGCCTGGACTTGGACCTGGGCGCTTAAAGATAGCCATCAGGCCTCTGTCAAAAGTTCTGTCAAAAGTAGTATTGCCAGGACAGCTGGCCCTGTAAGAAAGAGCTGGAAAATTCTTTATTTTCGGAAAGCTCTAGTACCAGCGCACTATCTTGCTCAAGAGTGCGTCGCAGCTTGGCACTGGCTTTATAGCGGGTCTTACCAGGGCCCTCGACATAGTGCATCAACTCAGTCTGTAGACCAGCCTTCCACTTGTCCGACAGGGTATAAAGAATCTCTGTGCTAGCACCAAAACCCAGCGCTGCACTGTCACTAAACTCGTCGGCAAGTAGTAACTGTGTATCGACATAGACAGACGCCGCGACACGACTAGTGAGTTGATAGCTCAGTCCTGCCGCCATCTTGAAATCCCCCGTTAACACACGTTCGTCATCATCAAATTGATAGCGCCGCAGTGAGGCCGTGGCCTTCCAGGAAAAGGGCCGAATAAAATAATTGCGGCCTGGGGCGGAGATAATGTCGACAAAATTGATACCTTCAAATTGCCAATGATTTTCTTCGGGATAAAAACGAAATGACGGTGCCAGGAATTCCAGTTGCGCGCCGGCGATAAAGCCCCCGTCCGGGTCGTATAAATCGTGGTAGGCCCAACGAAAGTCAAACTGTAAATATTCTGCCGACGCCTCACTGCCATAGCGCAACGCCAGGCGGCGACCACGATGGCCCTGATCGGGACGAAAAGCGGGTTCTGCAATTTGCGGCGCGGGTAAGTCGACCCGCAGATTACTGCGCGCGGCTAATAAGCCGTGCTGTCGATTGTCCAGCACCTCGCGCCGACGCTCAATGATGGCCGGCTCGGCAGCCAGGTCAAAAACATCCTGGGCTTTATGACGACTCGCCTGTAGATAAGCGAGGTAGTCGCTCGCCAACTCAAGAATTTCCGCTTGTGAGCTTAGCGATTTATCGGCGAATACGGGCTCCTGTAATTTCAATTCGCCGAGAGCCAATGCCTTGGCTAATTTTTGTTCCGACAAAGGGAGCGCCTCGGCCCGCGCCTTAATCGTCTCTCGCAGCGAGGGCCGATAAGTGACTTTTGTTAGCAGGCCCGGTGCATTGCTGATTGCGCGAACGGTATCGGCGGGCGTGGCGTCCCAGTAAAAACCCTCGGTTAAATTCAGCTCGGGGCGTGCCACTTCAAGCAGGGCCAGTAAATGATAGGAGCAGTTTTCATCGATAAAATAATAATCAAAATAGGCCGGCAGCAGCTCCCATAAATGCAAAAGCATAAAATTAACTTCTGCGGGGCTATAGCTCAGTTGGTACTCCCACATATCGCGATTTTCAATATCGCTGTAGGACTTAACACGCTGATAATAGGGAGCCAGGGTAAAGCGTCCGGGATAACCGCCAAAAACCCCATTGATTGCAAAACCAAAGCCGCGCCCCTGATCCGCATAGGCGGCAAAGTTAATGGTCGGGGCGAGCAGGTCGGGCTTTTTATCGGCCCGGCGATCCAGCCTTAAAAAGGTATGTCCAAACATCGAGGCCGGACTATTTAATACCGACACCGGGAAAATTAAGCTAAGGCCATCGGCATCCAGCTTGCGCAACCAATTATTTAAACGTTTACATTGATAATCGGGCAAAGCACTTTTATTGATATCCAGTACTTTTCGCAACCAGGCCAACCTGGCGGGAAAGCGACAGGCGACAGCGGCATTATTATCTTCTACAACAGTAAAGAATTGCGCTAAAGTGGCTTCCAGCTCAGCCTGGGCTGAGGTTTTTCCCTCCGGGGATAAAAAAAATCGCGGTTCATCAACCAGGCTCGTCTCTCGCGATCCCAGCAATGACGGTGGCAAATGCAGCAGCGCTCGCCACTCGGGACGCAGCCATATTTCCCCAGCCCTGGCCTCAATCACCAAGGCCGCCAATAATTTATTGTTGTTAAGGTTTTTAGCAAAGGGCTCGGCGACGGCCGGCAAAGTAAAGAACACTGTCAGCAGAACAATGATGACGACAGATTTAAATAACAACAGAGGAGCTTAAAAGCAATTATCGATTAAAGAGGGGATAAAAGCCCCACGCCGCAGCGAGGGGCAATAGATATTTAAATTTTCGCGACCGTCATTTCCTGCTTTAAATTAAGCACTAAGTCTTTTGCCGTGGTGGTTGAGGAAGCAAACAGCTGGGTAAAATTATTTTTAGTCATCGCGTAAAACGCTTCTTTGCGTGCATCGTCTATCGCAAGCAAGGTCGCCAAACTGCCCAGGTACTCACCTCGGCCCACCGACATATCAGCGCGCAATTGTGAAAAGTTAGCCGCGACGAAGTCTTCGACGGCTTCCTCCTGTTTCTGTTCTTCGCTGTTCTCGTCCTCATCTTCGTCGTCATCCAGCGTGGTACTGGAGGTCAAATCAGAAGTAGCATCCGTGGTCTGCCCCGTGGTGCCCGAACTGGCATCGGTCGGTGCCGTCGTTACAGAGCAGGAGGCGAGTAAAAAAGCGCCTATTAAGGTCGCAAACGCCAAATTTAATTTTCTATAAAGCATCAGTTTCTCTCCAATTTTATGTGTAACGCCCACTTCCTTATTACCAGCCTGAGCATTTATCTTAGGAAATCGACTTACTTTCAGCATCCAGCAAGTCGCGAACCGCTTTATATAGTACGCGAGAATTATAAGGTTTGTGCAACATATGTGCATGAAGTTGCCGATCAATTTTATCGACATTGCGTTGATCAGCAAAACCACTGGCCAGCAGAATTTTTGTTGCCGGATAGTCTTTGCGCACCTCGGCGGCGAGTTGATAACCATTCATGCCCGGCATAATGAGATCGGAGAGGATTAAATCGATTTTTGTCGACTGGAGAATTTCCAGTGCCTGGTGAGCGTCCTCGGCACGGGACACCTGGTAGCCCTTTTGGCTTAAGAGTTCGGCGGCCAACTCCCGTAGCGCTACCTCATCATCAACCACCAGGATTGTCTCCCGGCCACCGGGCAGTTCGGCAGCCCTTGTCGGCTCAAGCACCTCTGCAACCTCGTCCTCCCGATAGCGAGGAAAATAGAGTACGAATTCACTGCCATAACCCCGCTCTGAATACACCTTGATCACGCCTCCGGCATGACTGACAAAACCAAATACCTGAGACAAACCCAAACCGGTGCCTTTTTCTCCTTTGGTAGAAAAGAAGGGGTCGAATATTTGCTCTCGCGTCTCCTCATCCATACCCGTCCCCGTGTCCGCAAGACGCAGCTCCACATAGTCACCGGTCTCAGACAGGCCTAGCGTCGCAGCATCAATCGTATTCAGTGACTGATTGCTGGTGCTGATGGTTAAGCGCGCATCCCGTGCCTGCCCCTCCATGGCATGCAGGGCATTAATACTCATGTTCAACACGGCGTCTTCCAGGTCAGAACCGTCCAGTAAAATAGGCCAGATCTCCGGCGCTAATTCAAAAACCAGATCAATACTCACGGTCAAGGTTTTTTGCAATAACTCCTGCTGCCCCAATAAGAGCTGATTAATATCGAGCCGGGTCTTGGCCGGCACGCCCTGTCGTGAAAAGGACAAGAGTTTCTTGGTTAACTTGGCACCACGCTGACCGGCGTGATTAATTTCACTGGCATATTTTGCCCACCTGGGGTGATCGACCAACATACTTTCCAACAGGTCGGCATAGCCCGTCACCACACCCAGTATATTGTTAAAGTCGTGGGCAACACCGCCGGTGAGTTTACCCAGGGCATCCATTTTATGGCTGCGCCGCAGTTGCTCTTCCTGTTGTCGACTCTTACTCAAATCGTGGCAAGTGCCAATAAAACGCCGTAAACCCTCTGCGTCATGGGGCAACTCCGCGATCTGTAAACGCATGGGGAAGGTCTCAGTATTTTTACGCAAGCCCTCGACCTCCCGCCCCAGGCCAATGACATGGGCCTCACCGGTACGCAAATAGCGCGCGATGTAGGTGTCGTGTTGCTCGGCATCGGCAGCCGGCATTAAGCGACTGACATTCCTGCCGACTAACTCCTCGCTACCGTAACCAAACATGTTCTCCGCCGATTGGTTAACACTTAAGACCTGGCCCCGTTCATCAATACTGATCACCCCATCAACCATGCAATTGAGACTCTCCCTTTGTTCTTGTTCTTTCAGCTCCAGGGCTTGCGTAGCCTCTTGCTGAGCGGTAATGTCGAGCACCACCGAAGCGGCACCGATAGGCTCGTCCCGCGTATTTCTCAACAGCGTAGTGTGCCATTCACACATAATATTCCGACCATCCTTGGTACGGGTCTCGGTTCTACTTCTGAGCACACCCGTTTGCAACTGTAAGCCATTAATCAGCGTCCTGGCCCGCTTTAACTGTTCGCTAGTAAACAAAGTATTCGTCAGGTCTTGCCCGACAATCTCCTCCAGGGAATAGCCAAACATGGTTTCGGCAGCCGCATTCAAATTCACCACGCGCACATCGGTATCCCACTCAATGGCGGCCAATGGCGTTTGATCGCGGTACAAGCTGAGATGCTGGGCTGCGGAGCGCGCCTCTTCTTCCATCATTTTTCGGCCGCTGATATCGCGCCCCTCATGGAGGATCCTCACCACCTCGCCGTGCTCATCAAACATTGGGTGCATGCTGTAATCCACCCACAGTAAACCGCCAAGCACCTTAATTTGAATATCTTGCTGAACGCTTTCCCCCGCTCGCACATCGGTACAGTTGTTACGTATTTGCTGTTGTAAGATGGCATTACCCTCAAACCAGACACAGTCCCAAAATTTTCTGCCCTGTATATCTTCCAGGCCCACCCCCGAGGCGACCATCGGTGCTTTATTGGCAAATATTACAGTGCTATCGGGTTCGGTAACACACACCATGGTCTGCATGTCCGCGAACAGGCCCTCTAACTCTTGCTGCGCGGCAACGGCTTTTTCACGCAGCTGATAGGCTTCGGTGACGTCGTTAAACACCAGCACCATGCCGATAACCCGGTCATCATCGCCGCAGATGGGGGCTGCGGAATGGGCAATCTGGTATTCCCGTCCACGCTTGGCCAACAAGGTGGTGTGAGTGTTTGAATACACAGTTTTACCACGACCCAGTACCTTTTCGACCGGGCTGGCTATCGACTCTCGAGTACTGGTATCAACAATGTTAAAGACGGTACTGACCGGCTGGCCCCACGCCGCGTCGATTGACCAGGCAGTCAACTCTTCCGCCGCCCGATTCATGCGGGTAATCAGGCCTTTATCATCACAGGCAATGACCCCGTCGCCAATGCTATTCAAGGTCACCAGTAAATCTTGCCGACTTTCCTGCAGGGCGTTTTCGGCAGTCTGCCGCGCCGCTGACATACGCTGAATACTCACCGTCATGGCATCAATTTCCGGGATGCCCACAGGCTTTAAATCAAGCTGATAATCACCCTCCGAGACCCGGTCAATCGCCGCTCGGGCCTTGTCGACAGGTAACAAAAAGCGGCGCATCAAGCGCAGAATAAAAACAATAGTAATAATCACTGCGACCGAGGTGAAGAGGGCAAGCATCAACAATAGCTGCTTGATAGGCTGGAGAATACTGGCGGCATTTACCTCCGATATGAGCGTCCAGCTCAGGGCGGGTATTTCCGTGCGACTGGCATAAACCCGAACACCCTCCCCATTGAGGTAGGTCTGTTGAGCTGGCCACTGTTTGTCCGCCCGCAAGGCCGTGCCCGTCGTTAAATGGCCAACCACATCACCGATTTGATAGTCACCCCCCGCCAGCCCCGCCATTAATCGCGCATTGGCATCAAGCACAAAGTAGTAGCCCATATGCCCGCCGACTTCCGTCAATAAACTCTCTTTGCCCAGCCACAGCCCCTTGGCGTCAAGCTTTGCAGCAAAAAGTGCAAGCACAGGAGAGCCGATGCCAAAAGACAACAAAAGTGCCTTGCCCTGCTGCTGTGGCACAACAGTCACCAGCGGCAAGCTTGCAGGTGGTGCTGACCCTTGCAACTCACTGGCAAGGGACTTATTCGCCTGCTCGGAACCCGTTCCGATAAGCACCCCACCGTCCACTGACACAACGATTACCTGAGCAAGAGCTGGCTCACTGCTAACCATCAAGCGTAGAAGCTCCTCGATTTGCTGTTGTGCCCCAGGAAGGTCGGGGCGGATCAATAGTTTTTGTAGTGGCAATACCGCGCCGTCAACCTGAGCTTTAAAGCGCTCAAGGTCAGCTTCTATGCGCATTTTCAACAAGGTGCTGGACTGTTGCTGTCGGCTTAAGGCGCCATCTAATTGCTGTTGATACAGGAGTGTCCCAAACCAAATCGCCATCAACATCAAGGGCGTGATGGCCGCAAAAAGTACCAACAGGGTCAGCGACAGAGGGGAGAAAGTATTTTTTTTCATAGGCTTAGCGCCAGGTGAGTCGAGAACGCCCCCCCCGACCCAAAGGCTATGCTAACAAACAATGAGGGCTCAAAACATCCTGCCATCGCCGCAACAATACAGACGATACACAGCCTTAATGCCTTCTTTTATTAGCATAAACCCCTACAACTCCTTTTGTGCTTGTGTTCAAAATGTCGCTCTACTCAGATTGTAGTCCGCAAAATCAAACTCGGCATTTATACTCGCTAAACAATCAGTTTATGCGCTGACTTCGGCGGCCCGCTTTTGCAAGACCTTCTAGCGACCCAGGCGTCGAATCGCCGCCGTGGTTAAAAACTTCTCGTGAAGATTATCTTCATTGACACTGGTTTTATAGCCACCGGAAATTTCTTTCACCTGGGCCAGCCGGGCCATGCGATCAACCTGAATATTGTGGGCGTGAACTCGGGTCCACGACGCATAGGGGTGCTTGCCATCGTAAACGGTATTTTCACCATCGGTGTAAAGCGAGGCCGCACCATCAAAAGAGCGGAACATTTCGCCACGTCGGTCGTAGGAAACCATCGCCAGCGGTAGCAGTGTGCGGGCGTCGAACCAGACACGCTTTTTACTAATCGGCGCACGGGGGAATTTTATCGGCTCGGCCTCCACCACGATGGCCTCGGGCACCAGTTCGACATCCATATCCCAGAAGGTATTGCCCTTGGGGCCGCCATGAGTGCTGCCCTCCCAGTTTTCATGTCCTGAATTCCAGCTGCGTGAAATGGCCGCCAGGGTGGGACCGCGGCCCACCACCTTGTAATTGCCCCAGGTTAGAAAGGGATCCCCCGCCGTCCAGGCATCGGACAGATAGAGGGTTGAACCGGGAATCATCGGTTCAAAACGCTGATTGGTGGGAAAGCGCCGCACCCGTTTAAAGGCGGGGATGTAACCGCTTAAGTCGGGAAAACGACGCTGATCGTAGTGCCAGACATTGAGAAAGGAGGTACCGGCAATATCGTTGGGACTGACGAAAAATACCGACTGATAGCGCAGTTTATCTTCATGACCCGTCCAGTAGGGTTTTGGATCGAGCACCGTTCGCGCCACGGGCGACATCTCCGCCCACCCCAGTTCATAGGTGTATTCAATATCGCCGCTCGGGCCGACGTCTTCTTCTTTAATGGCGTAAAACGAGGCGTCGTGGCGGCCCCAGCTCAAGGTAATACCGGCAAACACTTCGAGGGCGGTGCTTGGGTTGGGAAAGGGGTTACCACCGATCCAGGGTTTACCCTCTTTGGTGACCACATTGCCATTGGCATCAAACATCGCCTTGCCGTAATTGCGCAGTGTCGCCTCGTTATACTCCCAGGCGCTGAGCTTCATAATATCGGTCGTGGTATCGATCATGCGCATTTGCCGCCCCATCTGTGCCACTTGTGCGTAGCGAATGGGGTCGAGAAGATCTTTTACATGTTCGACATTGTCGGCGCTAATCATATCGCCGGTACTGATTTTACCTTTCGTATAACCCTCAATGGACATCAATTCATCGGGGTAAACGCCGGCAATATCACCGGTATCGGCAATGGCCTGCCACAGGGGTGACAAGACACCCGTTGCCAGCACACCTTTGCCCAGCTGGCCAAGGAAATGGCGGCGTCCAAAATTAAAATCGTACTTGCGAATTCGCATAATTACTCCTCTTTAAAAACTGTCCTTTTTATTATTGAAGACAGCCCCACTGGTTGACACGTTTATCCAGTTCAGCCTGTTCTGCGCGGCTCATCAAATGGCGATACAGCCCAGACCTATTTAATACCTTACACAATGCCGTCGTCGATTTATGCGCCGGCTGGCCACCGCCATCGTTTTGCGCTATCAGTGCAAGACTGCGCCGCCCCATAGCATCGCGCCAGCGGGCCGAACCCTCGACCTGACCACGGGTAATTTTCGCCCAGGCCCGCTCGGCCTCAAACCAACGCTGCAACTGCTCAGCATTTTCGGCATAGGCCACCCAGGCGTTGCCTGAATCGGGAAAGTCGGCAATCAATTGCTGAGCGATGGCGTAGGCACGATCCACTTGACCCAGGGCATTGGCGGCACGAATTTGCAGCAGGCGCAATTGCCGTTGATCCTGGGGTTGACCCTCCAGAGCCGGATAAAAAACATCGCCCAGCTCTTGTAATTGAGCGTAGCTTTGCTGCTGCTCTTTCGCCAGTAAAAACTGGTAAACCTCTTTCTGCGCCATGGTGTTGGCGGGCTGGGTGGCGAGTGCCGCTATAAATGCCGGTAATTTCTTGCCCTGCTGATATTGATCGAGGGCTCGCAATTGCGCCCAAAATAGTACCCGTCGCACGCGTTGATCGAGGATGTATTTTTGATCGCCGGGGTTTGCCTGCGCAGCGGCATACATCTGTTCGATATCAGCCAGCACCTTATCGAGCTTGTCTCCCAGCACTGCACGCATCTGTAATGACAGCGCTTTAAACCAGAGCTGCTTGCGTTTCACCCGGGGCAAATCAGCCAGCGCCTCGAGAACCTTCTCAGCCTCATCATGCTGGGCCCTGAGATCACCTTTTACCACCGCCCGATTAAAGGTATTAACGGCGCGCTGAATTTGCGTCAGGGCAATACTGCCTTTTAATTTTTTATTCTTCTGCGCCGCCTTTAAATGCCGCTCTGCCTTTTGCGCATCATCACTCAATTGAGCAATGACTAAATGCGCACTGCCCGCATCGACATCCCCCGGGCTAGTACGCAGGTAATATTCTGCATCCGCCAACACACGCTGGCGATTGGCGCTGTTATCACGGCGTTGATAGAGCGCCTGAGCTATAAGGAACTTCAACTTCGGCAGGGCCTTAGCCACCGGCTGGGGCAGATCCGTTTGATGCTGCAGGTTTGCCACCACTTTCAGGGCATCCCGCGCCAACTCTATTTTCAGCAGGGCAACGGCGTAGTGGTATTGCAGCACCCGAACATTCACCCCCAACTCAAGTCCGCCACTTTGGCTAAACTCCTGATATTTCAATACCGCCGTATCGTACTGCTGCCAGGCATAGGCGTATTCACTATCGACGTAGAGGGTTAACAGGCCGATATCGCGACCGGCGATTTCATCGCGATAGGACATGATTCGATTGAGCAGAGCCTGGTTCAAATAGCCCAGCTCTATCACTCGCTTTAAGCGCACCGCCGCCTCAATGGCACCACTTTGAACGTCGCGCTGACGCTGCAGCAGCATAAAGGCCTGCTCCTGATAAACCCGGGCGGTGGTGGGTGTTAGCGGTTCATCCGACAATGTCGGCAAAGCGGAGCGCTCACCCTTGCGAATAGCCAGCAGAGTCAATTCAGTTTCTGCCCGCGCTCGTGCCGGGTTGCCCTCATCGCCAGCCAGGGCCAGCACCAGACGGCGAAAGCGCTGTTCTGCCAGTTCGTCGTCGCCCTTGACCTGGGCCACGTAGGCCATGCCCAACCAACTGCCGTAAACAATGCCCGGATAGAGAATGCGTACCGAGGAGCTCTGAAAACCGTGCTCCGCCTCATTCAACCATTTAACCTGCTCGCGCTGCCCCTGATAAGCGTGGGCGAGGCCGAGCTTGCTCCAGGCCTGCCAGTAGTTAAACGCCGACAGGGCATAGTTAATATCGTGCCACAGGTCGGAGCGATAAAGCTTTTCCAGCGCCGCCTCTCGGTCGCCAGTCGCCTGTTCAAGATCGCGCACCTTCGCCCGACAGCGCTGAAAAAATTCCTCGCCACGGTGCAGTAAAAACTCGAAGTCAGCCTTGCTGGCACCCTGCTCCTGCGCTGCAGTCACCAGATTACCGTAGGCATCGGCAGCACTGACAAAGGCCGAAGTATCGAGAGTGGCCAGGTCTTTTTCTAGCTGCTGGTGGATCTTATTGAGCAGAGCTTGGCTTTGTGCCGGTGTCGCCACCTCGGCAGATTGTGTCAGTAGGACCGCCAGAGACCCGCCCTTCTCCTCTGCCAGCGAGGGCGTGGAGAGCAATAAAATCAGTAGCATTGAGCACGCCAAGGCACTGCGAATACATCGAAGCGTAGGCGTGAATACCCCCATTAAAAGCCCTCCAGTAGCAGGGCCATTTCCCGGGCAAACTGGCCGCCCATAATCAACGACACCAACTGGCGGGTGATATGCACGTCGCCATCGAGAGTCGCCGCTACACCGCCACCGGCTTCCGCCATTAACTGGTAGTCGAGCATGGCGGTGGAGGTATAGAAGGCGCGATTCACCGGGCGACCCAGTGCCGCCTCGAGCACCGCCGGATTGGCATGGTGACTAACATCGAGGGTCGAGATCTGGCCGTGGCCACTGGCAAATTCCCGATTAACAGCCAATAGGCGGTTCATCGTCTCCTGGTGGGGCGGGGCATCGCCGATCAGTACAATTACTTTTTTGGCCCCCAGTCGCCAGCCGCTTTTTTCCGTGGCGACCAACATCCCCTCGTACACGGCCTCGTACATATCGCCGCCGCCCTCGGCACTCAACTGATTCAAAAAGCCACTCAATTTATTGAGACTGAAGGTCAGCGTCCGGTGGCGAGTGATATAGGACGGACTACCCGCATCGCGATAGGCCACCACACCAAAACGCGACACCGGCACCAGCGTGCGGATAACATCGACAATATCGACAATACGCGTCTGCACCTCTTCGATCACCCAGCCCATGGAGCCGGTGGCATCGACCACAAATACCACATCGAGACCGGTCTCACGCAAGCCCTGCACATAGGCCGCGAACTGATTGGCCGACTGGCTCAAACCGGTGCCGACACCAGCACCAAAGCCCGCCAGACCATCACCGCTCGTCGCCACCGCGTTCGACAACAGTGGAGCAGAAAAACCGCTGGCGCTTTGCCCACCGGCCGCCGCCTCCAGCGCCAGATTAACCACTGGTGGCGGCGCTGCCAGCGCCGATGTGGCAACCAGTACCGGTGGCGGTTCAAACTCGATGGCCTCTTCAAACACCAGCTCTTCTTTTTCTTCTGGCTCGGCAATGTCGAGCATGATTTCTATTTCTTCAAGCTGCTTGGTCGCGGTCAATTCGGGGGAGACTATGTGCAGCGAAGCCTGCCAGGTGAGCACGACATGAATGGCCAATGACACCAGCAACAACACCAGCCACAAAACAATCGCTTTCAAGCGAGGCGATAAAAGCGGCACTAATATTGTCCGGGGCTATTCACGGTGACCAGGGCAAGCCGCGTGACTTTGAGCAGACGCAACTCGTCTATCAGGGGAATGATCGTGGCTGCGGGCGTTTGACCATCGGCGCGCAAGCTGACGCGCACCGGTACCGCCTGGCCTTCGGCCTGTAATTGACTAGCCCAATTGGACAGTGTTGTCGCCTCGCCCCGCCACCAAAGCGTGCCGTCGGCACTTAAGGACAGCTCCTCGGCCTCCTGCCTCAGCACCTGGCTACTCGACTCGGGAGGCGCGATGTCCTTCATATAGTTTTCACTAAAATTGCCGACGACAATAAAAAATAGCAGCAGCAAGAACGTCATATTAATAACGGGCAGCATATTGTCGTCGGACAGTTTTTTTCTATCGTGCTGGCTGCCGAGATCAAACATAGTTAATCCCCCAATGCCTGAATTTGCACGCGGGGCAGTGACTGGGCGCGTAACAGATCCATTGCCTCGACCAGAATTTGCAGGGACACGCTGTCTTCAGCCTGGAGGATAACGGCGGTCTCAGCACTAAACTGCTGGCGCAGCAGCCATTGGCTGAGGTCTGCCAGGGCCAGAGACTCCCCATCTATCCACAATTTGCCACCGGGGAAGACCTGTATGCTCAGGCTCTCGCCCTCGGCATGGCTCGCCTTGGTCGGCTCGTCGGGCACTTTGAAAGCCACTTCTCGAAATTCCACAAAGCTGGTTTCCAGAATAAAGAACACCAGCAAAATAAACACCAGGTCGGCCAGTGGTGTCAGGCTAATGCGGCGCAGGGCTTTGCGGTGGTGGGACTGTAGATGCATATCGAGGTGACTCGCTGCGGCTGCGCTTAAGGCTTGTCGTAGAGCTTGACGGTAAATAGCCGCGTCAACTGGTCTTCCATGCTGCGGCGAATAGTGGTGGCATGGCTATCGAGCATGTAATAGATCAGCGCAAAGGGAATGGCGACGGTCAGACCCACGGCAGTGGTCATCAGCGCCTCCCAAATGCCACCGGCCAGGGCACCGGTATCACCGCCACCGCCCTGGTTGGCCAGCCCGCGAAACACGTCGATCATGCCCAGCACGGTACCCAGTAAGCCCAGCATCGGCGACAAATAAGCAATTTGCTCAATAAAACCATTCATGCCGTTAACACGAGAAACAACCTGCTGGCCCTGGCGATTTAACTCCTCACGAACCGAGGCCTGGTCTTTATCGCCTTTATCGAGCCAGCGCACACCCTGTCCCAGCATGGCCGCATAGGGGCCGGGGCTAGCGTCCAGGCCATTCAGGGCCTGCTGTTTATCGCCGGCCACCCACTGATCTATCGCGCTCTCGATGCGACGAATGCGCGCCATTGAATAGTGGCGGTAGTGAAAGAGTTTGAAAAATACCAGGGCTAAACCCACAACGGAGAGGCCAATTAAAACAATAACAACAGGTCCACCCTGTTCAATTAAATCCAGATCCATTCTACTTCCCGCTAGGCGATTGTATTTATTATTTTGCTCGCAAACGGTTTTCGCGCATTAACATAGCTCAACCGATGCCGCTTTATCTTAACAGCTAGTACGGCGAGTTCACCATGCACATATAGCTAATTCTACTTTAGCCTTCGCTTTCAGAACGGGGTCGACGGTTTTTCGGGGGCGGCAAACCGGCACACTCCGCTGGCAGGTCACGCCTGTATTTTGGTAGTTCCGGGTTCATCACTACCCAGGGCTGGGCAAAATCAGTCCAGGCATCGAGGCTCGGCACAAAGCGCTCGGGCTTATCCAGCGTCGTCGCATACAGCGGTCGCATCGATTGAATACGCGTGGTATGAGCGAAAACAGTGGTGCCACATTGCGGACAAAAGCCGCGACTCACCTCGTGGCCACTATCGCCCGGTGCCGAATATTCCACGTAGTCACCGCTAATTTCTAGAGCTTCGGTGGGCACCAGTACTACCCCGGCAAAGGCGCCACCGGTCGCATGCTGGCATGATCGGCAGTGACAATTGGCCTGTCCATAGGGCTGAGCGGAAACTGTGTAACGAATGGCGCCGCAAAAGCAGCCGCCTGTGAACGGTATTTTCATCAACGAGTATCCTTATTTAAAAGCACGCTTCTTTACGGTCGAGCCGACTCGACGACACTCATACAAGCTAATCTTTATTATCTACCGCTGATGACATCTAAAAAAAGCGATTACTTTCTGCGAGGCCTGAAACGGTAGAAAGATTATTTATCGCTGGATTTAGCTACTCGGATCTACCCTATAGACCACACAAAAATCAAAGAATACTAGATTGCAAAACGAGCTCTAGTAGTTGTTTTGTATGGTTTTGTTGTTCGCATACAGCTTACGATGTATATAAAAACTTAAAAACACCACTGGAACCACAAATACAAGCAATACGTACGTACGGGCTATATCAATAAAACCACTATTTAATTGCGACAATGCAAATAATGACACGCATATGAATGCTGATAGCATTGACGACAATAAATGTTTTCGCATTACCCCAAGTGAAAAGCTATTGAACATATGAAAAAACAAGCGCCAGAGTAAAGAACCAAAAATGCCAAACATTAAAAATCCAACCCACGCAAAAACAAATGGTAATGCAAATGAGCGCACAGCATATTTCTGCTCGGTACTAATAGAGCACAACCCTGATATTAAAGAAACAAGCAAAGTCAAACATATTAATGCAATCACAATAGAGCTTAATATTTTGAAATACTCGCGCATATTAATCCGAAAAACCTAATAGTTAGCTATACAGAATGAGATATTGAAAATAAAACGCATCAAGACCAATGAGTTACTATATTTATCTAGCTTATACCTGCCACTTAATGACGTAAAAAACCAACTAGGTAGAAACATTCTATTCATCAAAGATAACTCGAACAACGCCCCTCAATTAAATCGCGCTTTTTCTCCAATGTTTCAATCAAAAAATCACGACACACGCGCACTCGCGCGGTGGAACGCAAGTCGGCATGAATCAATACCCACAAACCCCAGCCCATTGCTGCGATATCGAGCTTTAGCCTGAATAAGCCGGGACAAACGTCGGCCACCCAGCAGGGCATGCGCGCCATACCGAGGCCTGACTTAACGGCGGCGCGCATGGCGGTGACATCGTCGACGCGCAAGACCACGCGGGCATCGGGAAAGTGCTCGACCACCCATTCGGGCAATACCACTTCATCTCGCCAGAGTATGACTTCGGGACGGCGTAACTGGCGTTGCTGATAGTTCTCTGAGGTGTAAATCGCTGCATCCAGGTCTGCCACCTTTTTACCCACCAGATGATCCGGCGGTTGCGGTGTACCGCGAATGGCAATATCGGCCTCTCGCGCCGACAGGTCACGCACATCGGCGGTGACGGAAAGCTCCAGATCGATCTCCGGATAGCGCTCGCAAAAGCTATTCAGTGCCGGTAATACCAGGTCGTTGACGGTGCTGTGATAGGCGGTGATACAGAGCCGGCCCTGCAGGCGGGTGTCGCGGCCAAATAGCTCGCGCTCGACAATGTGGGTGCGTTCTTCTATCTCGAGGGCGTAGCGATAGATGTTTTCTGCCGCCTGGGTCATTTCATAACCCTGGGCCAGACGCTCGAATAAACGCACATCATGCTTCTTTTCGTAGGCGTTTATGCGGCGCGAGACTGTGGAGTGATTCACTCCCAGTTCACTTGCCGCCCCTGAAACCGTGCCATTTCTCGCCACGGCGAGGAAATAGCGCAAATCATCCCAATCATTCATGCGTGCATTATTGCACAGCTAGTTTGCACTTTGTGTGAATTTACACAAAGTTGCTTCAGACGTAGTATTCCTTCCAAGCCAAGCAAGGCGACAGCAACAACACACTCAAACACAGGAAGATAAAGATTATGTCTATTAAATGCGAAAGTCACACTTGCAAGAGCCGGTTAACAGCTGGAATCACCCTCGGTCTTATAGCGCTAACCATAGCCATTGCAGAGCTGATACAAGTGGCTCAGCTGAGCACACCGTTTTTAGCCTCACCTACGCCATTTTAAGTAGTGGCTGAAAAGGCTGGTAGCACCAGCGCGATCAGGACGAACATTTTACAAATACCCACCCCTCTACCTTGTTGGCCTTCGAATGAAGTGGCAACAAGGTTTTTTCTTTGCCTTAAAAAACGACGGTGTCGAAACTAACCCGGTAGCTTTAAAACAGCCTTGGCGAGAATATTGCGCTGCACCTGACTGCTGCCACCATAGATGGTCGAGGGTCGCGACAGGTAGTAAGTATTGACGGGCTTGTAGTGAGTGCCATCTGACAGGGGAATAACCGCTTCTGTACCGCCAAATTCGGCGGAGGCCTCGAGAATCAAATCCGCCACCCGCTGGAACATCTCTGTCACTGCCAGCTTCAAGATCGAGATTTCCGGACCCAGCTGTTCACCGCGACGCATCACCTCTAGCATGCGGATATAAACCGCCACCGAATCCTCAACCTCCATATGCAGCTTGGTGAAGCGCTCTTTGAAGATGGGGTCGCCAAACAAACCGAAATCATTGGCCAGTGCCTGCAGGCGTTGCAGGGGGAATTTAGCCAACTTGGGACTGCCGAGCAAAATACGCTCTGCCCCCAGCAAGGCCTTCGCCATAGTCCAGCCTTCGTTCACCTTGCCGACCATATTGCTGCGTGGCACCCGCACTTCATCGAAAAACACTTCGGCGAACTCGGAGTAACCGCCGATATTGTCGATCTCACGCACGGTAATGCCGGGGGTATCCATGGGCACTAATAAGAAGCTAATGCCCTTTTGTTTCTTCGCTGTTTTATCGGTGCGCACCAGCAGAAAAATCATATTGGCCTGCTGGGCCATGGTGGTCCAGATTTTCTGGCCATTGACGATGTAGTCATCGCCATCAATATCCGCCGACATCCGCAGGCTGGCGAGGTCGGAACCGGCACCCGGCTCGGAGTAACCCTGACACCAGATATGCTCAGCAGAGAGAATTTTTGGCAGGTATTCCGCACGCTGCTCATCGGTGCCGTAGCCCAACAACAATGGCCCCAACATGGTGACGCCGAAACTGGGGATAATAAAAGCACCGACGCGATCGAGTTCTTCGGAAAAGATGATTTGCTGGTAGGGGCTAAGGCCCATGCCGCCGTGCTCTGCCGGCCAACCGGGTGCAACCCAGCCCTGTTCGTTGAGCTTTTTGTGCCAGTCCATCGCCTGATTAAAATTCAGCCGACGGGGCGGAAAGCGCATTTCTTCGGGGAAATTGGCATCAAGCCACTCGCGAACGTGGAGCCGAAAGGTCGGATCATCCATTGGGTATTACCTATTTATTATTAAAATCGAGCTACTGGAACGCGACGGGCAACGCTGCACCCGCCGCGATTCATTCCGCTATCAGCTCGGTAGCTTCAAGACGGCCTTCGCCAGAATATTGCGTTGAATCTGATTACTGCCACCGTAGATAGTGGTCGGGCGGGCACCAATAAATTCACCCGGCGCACTGACTGCCGTATCGCCGCAGGGAATCGCATCGGAGACACCACAGTTTTCGCCGGCCACATCGAGCATTAAATCGGTAATGCGCTGCTGGGTCTCGGTGTTCCAGATTTTCAGCATCGACACTTCGGCACCAATTTTGCCGCCGCGTTTCAGTACTTCTACAAAACGCCTATAGGACGCAGCAAGATCTTCAATGTCCAGTTTCAGCTTGATATAACGCTCGACAAAGAGGGGGTCGCCAAACATATCGGCACTTTCCGCCAGCGCTTTGAGGCGGTTCATCGCCAGCGAGGCCATTTTCGGGCTGCCGATAAAGATGCGCTCGTGGCCGAGCAGGGCTTTGGCAATGGTCCAGCCGTCGTCTTCTTTACCCACCACGTTGGCAACGGGGACGCGCACATCGTCGAAGAACACTTCGGCGAATTCGTCGTGCATACCCAGGTTATCAATGCCGCGCACGGTGATACCGGGGCTGTCGAGGGGAATCAACAAAAAGGTAATGCCCTGCTGCTTCTTGCCCTCTTTATTGGTGCGCACCAGGGTGAAGATCATGTTGGCGTCCATCGCCAGCGTGGTCCAGATCTTGTGGCCATTGATGATGTAGTCGTCGCCATCGCGCACGGCGGCGGTACGCAGGCTGGCGAGGTCGGAACCGGCACCCGGCTCGGAGTAACCCTGACACCAGATATTTTCGCCGTTGAGAATTTTTGGCAGGTAGTGCTGGCGCTGCTCGTCGGTGCCGTACTGAATTAACAGCGGCCCGATCATGGTCATACCCTGATCCGGCGTACGGCCGACACCGTAACCTTCAAATTCTTCCATCAGAATCAGTAGCTTGTTAGCGTCTAAACCCATGCCGCCATGTTCAGCAGGCCAGCCCGGAGCCAACCAGCCCTTATTGGCCAAGGTCATGTACCAGTCGCCGCACTGATCCCAGTGCATACGTTCGGCCGGGAAGCGCAGCTCGTCGGGATAGTTTGCAAGCAGCCAGTCATTGAGCATTTTGCGGAAGTCGCTATCCGCCATTGCGTTGTAATCGGTCATTTTCTCTCCTTAAAACTTAAATATAGTGTCGTTATCTAAAAGTGAAGCCGGGGGCTATAAAACCAGCTCGGCATAACGACCACGATGGGCGGAGGGGTTACCCCAGAGAGAGGAAAGGTACATGGCTTTTTTCAGGTAGAGACCGATATTGCACTCGTCGGTATAACCAATGCCGCCGTGTAACTGAATGGCATCTTTGGTGATTTGCAGAGCGGCATCGCCACAGCGCGCTTTCAGCTGGCTGGCAGCAATGGCGCGTTCTTCGTCGGAGGCTTCGCTGTCGAACAGGGCGGTGGTCTGCAACAGTACGGAGCGAGAAATTTCCGAGAGTACAAAGAGGTCAACCGACTGGTGCTGCAGCGACTGGAAGCTACCAATGGGCTTATCGAACTGTACGCGCTGGGTCAGGTAATCGACCGTGATTTCTAGTGCGCGGGTCATCACACCCAGCAATTCAGCACTGGCGGCGACGCGCGCTTCGTCCAACGCAGAGGCCAGGGCCTGCTCGGCAACGGCTGGGCTCGCAACTTCTTCAGCAACGGCAACGTTGTCAAAGGTGAGGGTGCCATAAAATCCGCCATCAACGCGCTGGGCGTATTCAATGCTCAGGCCGCTGGCATCTTTCTCAACTAAATACAGCGCCGTACCTGCGGCGGTTGCTGCGGAGACGATAAAGGCATCGGCACCACCGGCATCGGGTACAAATAACTTCTCGCCGTTCAGCTTGCCGTCGGCACAGCTAACATTTTCGGCTTTGACATCGAGGGTTGCGCGAGCTTCCTGCCAGGCGATGGCGGGCTTCCATTCACCAGCGATCAATGCCGGTAAACGGGCTTTTTTGAAGGCCTCGTTATCGCTTTTAACAATCGTCCGCGCCGCCAGTACCGCAGTGGCAGAAAACGGTGCTGGCACCAGGCCTTTACCCAATTGAATTAAGACCAGGCTGAGGTCGGAAAACGCCAGGCCAATACCATCGTATTCTTCCGGTACCAGAAAACCCAACCAACCGGCTTCGGCCATTTCGGCCCAGGTCTTGGCGTCGTAACCGGGTTGCGTAAAACGGTTTTCACGCACCTTTTTAAGCTCTTCATCCTGGGCGATAAACGCCACGGCACTATCCTGAATCATTACCTGCTCTTCGCTGAGCACGTCGATTCGCGACTGCAAACTAATGTCTTCCACTTTTTTCTCCTCGTTCGCGGGGTGCTAAACAGCACTCCTGTTAACTTTTTCAGCCAGTAGCAACAAACTCGCTGGCAATGAAAAACAATGGCTATTCTATTCTTTCGGTTTTACGTAGAGCACCAGGCTATGGCCTATTAGCTCGTAACCTTTTTCGGCGGCGATGCGACGCTGCAGAGCCTCGATCTCCTCGCTGTGAAACTCCGAGACCTCACCGCTGTCGACACAAATCATATGATCGTGGTGCTCGCCTCGGTTGAGCTCATAGAGGGCTGGCCCCGAATCGAAACTGTGGCGCTGGATCAGCCCCGCCGTTTCAAATTGCGTGAGCACGCGATAGACCGTGGCAATGCCCACGTCGTCACCCTTTTCATGGAGGCAGCGAAACACATCGTCGGCGCTCAGGTGCCGCTGTTTTTCGCTCTCCATAATTTGCAGGATTTTGATACGGGGATGTGTCACCTTCAAACCCGCTTTTTTCAGTTCTTGATTACCCTGAGACATTGATGACCTCTTCTCACAGATTTGGTGAATAGGGTATTATCCCCGTTCGATTCACAGACTGGAACCCCAAATGCCAAGCCGCTTTCCCCTGGCCCTAGTAATTGTTACCGCCGCCGTCCTAAATGGCTGCTCCTACCTTAAATACCCCGACATTCACAAGGTGACAGTGCAACAAGGCAATATCGTCAACCAGGAGATGGTCGACCAGTTGCGTCCCGGCATGACCCGCTCACAAGTGCGTTATATCTTCGGCACGCCCTTGCTAATGGACACCTTCGACCAGGATCGCTGGGACTACTATTACAGTAGCAAGCGCCCCGGCAGGGAAGAAACGCGCGAAAAAATCACCGTCTTTTTTGAGGGCAACACCCTCACTCACTTTAGTGGCGATTACCTGCCGAGTAGTTTAAAAAAGCCAGAGACCGATGGGGCAACAGCAAACTCAGCAGAAGCCGCAGCACTGCCATCACCCGCAGAGCTTGAAGGGGACACCCTCACACCCACCGAGTAAAGCCGTGCCACTGCATTAACAGCGGCAGGCTCGTTCGACAAACGTCAATTACGACTCAGCCTTTTGCTGTGCTTTTTGTGCCGCCCGCGCTTCACGCGCTTTGGCGGCACGTTGTTTGCGCACCTCTTTCGGGTCGGCTATCAAAGCACGATAAATTTCTACCCGGTCCATAGGCTGCAGTACATATTCCTCCGCTGAGGGCATACCTTTAGTACCCAGAGTGTGGCTGAAAATACCCAGGCTTGCGCCATCGATATCAATCTCGGGAAACACCGCGACAATATTTGAATCGCGCACCGCCTGCCGAGCCGTGGTACCGGGCACGACTTGCAGAGTAATGATTTTTTGCTTATCGGGCAGCGCGTAAGCCACTTCGACCGCTATGGTTTCTGCTAAGGTTTCAGACATATCTTCCTGCATCACTTTTTACACAAGCTCAAGTTTCACTCCCTGGTTATCCGCGCACGACTACGTGCTCGCCAGGGGTAGTACCGCATCGGCACGCTGTACCAGCGCCGCCACCAGATTATCGGCCACTCGGGTAAACAACTTGCCCGCCGCCTTATTCAGCATGCCACTTTTAAAGGCGAATTCCAGATCGAGACTAACTTTCGAGGCATTTTCCTGCAGCGCTTTAAACTGCCACACGCCCTGAAAGTAACTAAAAGGCCCATCGACCAGGGTCATCTCCACTAACTGGGGCGCCGACAAATGATTACGCGTGGTAAAGCTGTGGCTAATACCCGCCTTGCGTAAATCGAGACGGGCAATAATTTCTTTATCGTCCCGCGACATCACCTCGGCACCGCTGCAGCCATCCATATATTGCGGGTAGGACTCGATATCATTGACCAGGTCAAACATCGCCCGGGCCGAGTGCAACACCAAAGCACTACGCTGGATAGACGTTGTTTTCATAGTGCCACCTTAACTAGCCGCCATAAACGTGTCGTACAGCCCGACCAATAGCACCACGCCAATAGCTGGCGGGCAAATGTAGCGCAGCACCCACAACCACAGGGGAAATAGCAACGAATTCTCGCCATTGAGCTCGCTTTGCGGCGTCGCGCGCGGCATTACCCAACCGACAAAAATAGCGATAAACAAACCGGTGAGCGGCAGCAGTATGCGCGAGGTCAAAAAGTCCATCGCACCGAAGAAGGTGAAGCCACCGAGCGTAAAGCCGGCCCAGTCGTTGAATGACAGGATGGTACCCATGCCGAAAGCCCAGGCGATAAGGCCCAGAAAAATATTGGCCGAAAAGCGATTAAAGCCACGCTTCTCAATTAACCAGGCCACGGCTGGCTCGATCAAGGAAATCGCCGAACTCCAGGCGGCAATGCTGACCAGGATAAAAAACAGCATACCGACGGCCAGGCCCCCCGGCATGGCACCAAAGGCCACCGGTAAACTGACAAATAAGAGCTCCGGCCCCGCCGCCGGGTTAATACTGGGGTTAGCAAAAACGATGGGAAAAATGGCCATGCCCGCCATTAAGGCCACCAGCGTATCCAAGAAGGCGACCGTCAACACCGTTTTGCCAATGCTGGTATCGGCAGGCATATAGGCACCGTAGGCCATGATGGAACCCATGCCCAGACTGAGGGTGAAAAAGGAGTGTCCCAGGGCCTCCAGTACGGAACGACCGGTGAGGGCAGAAAAATCGGGGCGGAATAAAAATTCGGCGGCGGCGCGGAAATCGCCGTGCTGATAGGCAAAAACCAACATCGCCAGCAGCAGAACAAAGAGTAGCGGCATTAATATACGCACCGCGACGCCAAGGCCTTTGACCACACCGCAGGCAACGACACCCACCGTCAACAACATAAACAGGGACTGCCAGCCCAGCAAGCGCTCTTTATCTGCCAGTAAGGCATCGAAAAAAGCCTGGGATTCGGCCGGGCCCGCACCCTGAAAAGTGCCCTTGCCCATCTCGGGAATATAGGCCAGCGCCCAACCCGCAATCACCGAATAATAAGACAGTATTAACAGCCCCGCCACCACGCCGAGCCAGCCAATACTGTTCCAGAAACCGTGTAAACCCGCCTCACTGGTGAGCTGGCGCATGGTATTGATCGGACTCTGCCGCCCACGCCGACCGAGCATCACCTCGGCTACCATCACCGGAATACCCAGCAATAAAATACACACCAGGTACACCAGTACAAAGGCACCGCCACCATTTTCACCGGTGATATAGGGGAACTTCCAGATATTACCGAGGCCAACCGCAGAACCGGTGGCCGCCATAATAAATACCCAGCGACTGCTCCACGCCGGATAGGACTGTGTCTGACTCAAGACGGCACTCATTTGTATGACAAGGCCGTCATTGTACCTCTTGCCCGGCCCGCACAAAACCGCAATGCCCTCCCTAGCAAACACCAGGCTTGCCAAGCATAGGCAGCACCCGCGCCAGCCCGTATAATCCCGCCATGGCAAAAAAACCCAAGAAAAAATCCAACTCCAATTCCATCGTCGTCAACAAGCGTTCGCGCCACGACTATGCAATTGACCAAAAATTTGAAGCCGGCATCGCGTTAATGGGCTGGGAGGTGAAGAGCATTCGTGAGAAAAAAATTCAACTCACCGACAGCTACGTGCACATTCAAAATGGCGAGGCCCTGCTGTTTGGCGCCAATATCACCCCCCTGCCCACCGCCTCCACCCACTTTGTCACCGAGCCCAATCGCAGCCGTAAGCTCTTATTACACCGCCGTGAACTCGACAAAATAGCGGCCGCCGTGCAGCAAAAAGGCTACACCTGTATTTGCACCGCGCTGTACTGGAAGGGTCATTTGGTGAAATGCGAAGTCGCCCTCGCCAAAGGCAAGGCCGAATACGACAAACGTCAGGATGAAAAAAATCGCGACTGGCAACGGCAGAAGCAACGTATTCTCAGCCACTCCTCTTAAATAAAGCGCTACATCTATGCGCCCAGCGCCAACAAGCTATGCTAAAATCCCTCGCGCTGGCTTTTAATTTTCCGCCCTGACCCCATATACAGATCAGAGCATTTGTTTTTCGAAACATTGAGAAATAAAAGCCACAACACACCAAGCTTTTGGGGGCGTTTTGGATTCGACGCCGGTTACAAAACTTGAGGTGCATG
>ERZ1027208.20-NODE-20-length-122155-cov-111.757748_pt1 | contig 122155 bp, 111 predicted proteins | sample MGYA00520867_ERZ1027208 | MGnify/ENA primary metagenome ERZ1027208 (study PRJEB33311, sample SAMEA4378413) | marine metagenome | biome: Marine biome; feature: Fjord; material: Water | collected 2014-07-20T08:00:00Z/2014-07-... | depth 75 m ... | reverse complement strand
GTACGCGGTAGAACTCTAAATATGGATGCCCCTAGTTTAGGGGAAGTTTACACTGGGTAACGATCGCTTTAAGGCAAATATTGAGCAGGTGTTACAACGGAAGGTCGGGCAAAATCGGCGCGGTCGGCCGACGGCTGTTAATAAGTAATGGAGCGCCGGCACATTTAAATTTAGACTTGAATTATTGATAGTTGCACCAATTATTCATTAACACCTTAGGGGACTAGGTAGCGAGTCCTTTTATTTTATTAAGTTTAAGTGAGTAAATCATGACCAATCAAGAGCCAACTATAACCTTCGATGGTAAAGATTATAAGGTTGCCGATTTATCGGATGAAGCTAAAAATCAGCTGCAAAGCTTACAGTTGGCCGATACGGAGATAAAGCGTTTGAAAATGCAATTGGCGATGATTCAAACCGCACGCAATGCCTATCAGCAGGCACTGGTTAACACCTTGCCTCAGGATGCACATTAAATTAATTAGTAAAAAGGGCTCAGTAAAAAGGGCTCTGACCCCTTTTAGGGCGGTGGCGGAGTGAGGGTAGCCATTGTCCTCGACTGGCTCGATACTCGAGGTGGCGCGGAGCTGGTACTTGAGCAGTTATTACAGTGCTACCCGGAGGCTGATATCTTTGCTCTGGTTGATTTTATGCGGGAGGGTGAGCGCAGCTTTCTTCGTGGCCATAAAATTACCACCAGTTTTATTCAGCGCCTGCCTAGTGCACGTCGCTATTTTCGCCATTGCCTGCCACTCATGCCTCGTGCAATCGAGTCTCTGGATGTCAGTCAGTATGACCTGGTTATTTCTAGTAGCTGGGCCTTTGCTAAGGCTGTAAAGGTTCGTCCTGGCCAGGCCCATGTGAGTTATGTGCATACGCCAATCCGCTATGCCTGGGATCAGCAAGAGCTGTATTTACAGCAGGCGATTAACTTTGAACCATTGCGCAAGCTGGCCCGCTTTTTTCTCGCTCGCCTGCGACGCTGGGATATTAAGACGGCGGGGCGTGGTGGCCGCTTGGTCGCCAATTCTCACTTTATTGCTGAGCGTATTCAGCAGTGCTGGCAGCGAGACAGCATAGTTTTAAATCCGCCAGTTACTGTTGATGATTTCACCTGTACCGAAGTCAAGGAAGATTTCTACGTTACTGTATCTCGCCTGGTGCATTACAAGGCTGTCGAAACCTTGGTCGAGGCTTTTAACTTAATGCCCGACAAGCGGCTGGTGGTAATTGGCGATGGCCCGATGTTTTCTGGCTTGCAGGCAATGGCGGGGCCAAATGTCGAGTTATTGGGTTATCAGCCCCGCGAGGTGGTGGTTGATTATTTACAGCGTGCCCGGGCTTTTGTGTTTGCCGCTCACGAGGATTTTGGCATTGTGCTGGTGGAGGCGCAGGCCTGTGGCACCCCAGTCATTGCCTATGGCCAGGGCGGTGCTTTGGATAGTGTCATCCCCTATGAAGATACCAGCACGTCGGAGGGTGCTTGTTCGCCAACCGGCCTGTTTTTCGATCAACAAACGCCGGATAGTGTCGTTGGCGCTGTCGAGGGTTTTGAGGCTTTGGATGAGGGTATTTCTGCCCGGGCTTGTGCTGCCAATGCGGCGCGTTTTGCACCCGATAAATTTCGTCGTGAATTTATGGCTATTGTTGAGCAAGCGCTGGAGGCGAGTGCTGACTGCTAGTCTTTACTGTTTGTATTGATAAAGCTTTTCATGTGACTATAATCATGACCATGGTGATTCTATTTCGAGGTGTCGTATGCAGGTGATTAAAGCGTCAGAATTTAAAGCAAAGTGTCTTCATTTAATGGATGTGGTCAATGAAACCAATGAGGAAATAATTATTACGAAGAATGGCAAACCGGTTTCAAGGTTGCTGCCCTATAAACAACAATGTGCTTCCTTATTTGCGTCACACAAAGATAAGTTGCACAGTCGAGATAGCTTGATTGACCCCGTTGATGAGTCATGGTCAGCTGAAGAATGATTTTGCTCGATACCCACGCTCTGGTTTGGTTGTCTGAAGGGAGTCAGTTGCTGGGTGAAAACGCACTAACCTTGATCGATAGCGCGCTCAAAAAAAATGAATTGTTTGTAGCGTCAATCAGTTTTTGGGAAGTTGCCATGTTGGTTGAAAAAAATCGCTTGGACATGGATCTTAGTGTCGAGGCATGGCGCTCGAATTTAATGAGTGGCGGCTTGAAAGAATTAGTACTAACGGGGTGTATTGCTATCGAGTCAGCGCAGTTGCCTGATTTTCACGGTGATTCGGCAGATCGAATAATTGTGGCTACTGCCATTAACTCAGGCGCAACATTGTGTACGGCAGATCAAAAAATTCTGGACTGGGATCATAACTTCGTGCGGATTAATGCGAAGCAATAATTGCGCGTGCCCTGTTATGAGTTGATGGCTCTTGTCAGGCAAACAATAGAAAATACGGCTTCTTGAAAACCACGTCGATAAACTACACGTGGCTAGAAACCCCAAACGAAGGACTGTAAAAATGATACCTGTAGTACTCTCCGGCGGTTCCGGTAGTCGCCTTTGGCCCCTTTCGCGGGCACATTACCCGAAGCAGTTTATCCCCCTGGCGAGCGAGCAAACCATGCTGCAGGAAACCCTCGGCCGTTTGCAGGGTTTTAGTGCTGAGGCATTATCCCCTCTGGTGATTTGTAACGAGCAGCATCGCTTTATGGTGGCCGAGCAGTTGCGTGAAATGGATGTGGTGGCGCAGAATATTTTGCTCGAACCGGTGGGCCGCAATACCGCCCCTGCTGTAGCGCTTGCCGCGTTGGCAGCAAACGCTGACGACATATTGCTGGTTTTGCCCGCCGATCATGTGATTGACGACATCGGCGTTTTCCACTCGGCGATTGAGCTGGCCTGCAACGAAGCGGAGCAAGGAGCGCTGGTGACCTTCGGTGTGGTGCCCACGTCTGCGCAAACGGGTTATGGCTATATTCAGGCGGCCAGTGAGGGTGATCCAAATGAGGGCGGCTTGTTTGCTCAACCCATTGCACGGTTTGTCGAAAAGCCCGACCTGGCCACGGCACAGGCCTATGTCGATAGCGGTGACTATTACTGGAATAGCGGCATGTTTGCCTTTAAAGCCAGTCGTTATCTTGAGGAGCTGGCGCGCTTTCAGCCAGAGATGCTTAATGCCTGTCGTGCTGCTTTCGAGGGCGCCAGTGTCGATATGGATTTTACCCGGCTCGATAAAGACGCTTTCAGCGCCTGCCCCGACGATTCCATCGACTACGCGGTGATGGAAAAAACTGACAAGGCGGTGGTGATTCCCCTCGACGCCGGTTGGAGTGATATCGGCAGCTGGTCGGCCCTCTGGGATATTTCCGAGAAAGACGCCCAGGGTAATACCTGTAAAGGCGATGTGCTGGCCGTGGACACCCATGATTCCTACTTGCACACCAATGGCCGCTTATTGGCGACGGTGGGTATTAAAGATCTGGTGGTGGTTGAAACCGATGATGCGATTCTGGTGGCTGATAAAAGCCGCGTGCAGGATGTAAAAGCCGTGGTCAATCAACTCAAGGCGCAGGGCCGCAGTGAACGCGAGTCCCACCGCAAAGTCTATCGCCCCTGGGGCTTTTACGATTCGATTGCCGCCAATGGGCGCTATCAGGCGAAGCGCATTGTGGTGAATCCGGGTGCGCGCCTGTCGTTGCAAAAACACTATCACCGCGCCGAGCACTGGGTGGTGGTACAGGGCACAGGGCTAGTGACTCGGGGTGAGGAAGAGCTCACGCTGTCGGTCAATGAGTCGGTTTATATTCCCATCGGCGTGAAGCACCGTCTGGAAAACCCGGGCCTTATTCCGCTGGAAATTATCGAGGTGCAGACCGGCGATTACCTCGGCGAGGACGATATCGTACGCTTCGATGATCAATACGGGCGGGCGGCAGAGAAGTAAGATTACGCCAGCCCTTGGCGGGCCGAGCCTTTACCCAGGCTCAAGGGTCTTGCCGGTAACTTAGCACTGCGCATCGGCGTGGTGCTTCTGTACAATGTCGCTTTTTGCGCAAGTACTCCATGCCCTGTGGGTGCCCTCGCTGGCTTGCCGATAAGTAATAGTAGTTAATCCAATGAATTCTTTTGAAGTTCGTGCACTGCTGGCGTTGGCCTTTCTCTACGCCAGCCGCATGCTCGGTTTGTTTATGGTGCTGCCGGTGTTTGCCCTGTATGCCGAGGGTTATCCGGGGAGTTCTGCCTTACTGGTTGGGGTCGGTTTAGGCATTTATGGCTTGAGCCAGGGCCTGTTGCAAATTCCCTTTGGGCTGCTGTCTGATCGCATCGGCCGCAAACCGCTGATCTTTGCGGGCATGCTGCTGTTTTTAGCGGGCAGCCTGCTGGCGGCGACGGCGGATTCGATGGCCGGGCTGATTATTGCTCGCGCTCTGCAAGGTGCCGGTGCGGTGGCCAGTGTGATTATGGCGCTGTTGTCCGATCTCACCAAAGAGCAGAACCGCACCCGGGCGATGGCCTCCATTGGCGGCAGCATTGGCCTGTCTTTTGGCGTGGCGATGGTCGTTGGGCCGATTGTCGCCAACCACTGGGGTTTATCCGGTGTGTTCTGGCTGACCTCTGCGTTGGCGGCTGTGGGCATTCTGGTGGTGGCCTTTGCGGTGCCCAATCCCGTGGCGCGCCACGGTGGGCACGCGGTGATTCCCTTGCCATCAATGCTGGGGCGGGTGTTGCGCGATGCTGAACTGCGACGGCTGAATATTGGTATTTTCGCCCTGCATTTTGCGCAAATGGCGACCTGGGTGGCCCTGCCTTTAATGCTGGAACAGACCTTCGACTTTGCCCGCGACCGACACTGGCTACTGTATCTGGGCACCATGGGCGGCGGCTTTGTGCTGATGGTGCCATTTATTTGGTATGGCGAGTCAAAGCGTAAAATGAAGCCGGTGTTTATTAGCGCCGTGGCGCTGCTGGCACTGGCCGAGCTGATGATGGCGAGCGCCGGTACCACATTCAATATAATGATCGGCGGCCTGCTGGTGTTCTTTATGGCCTTTAATCTGCTCGAGGCCTCGCTGCCTTCGCTGGTTAGCAAGCTGAGTCCGGCGGGTATCAAAGGCACGGCGCTGGGGGTGTATTCGACCAGTCAGTTTCTCGGCACTTTTTGTGGTGGCGTGGTGGGCGGTATTGTCGCTCAGCAATATGGTAATGGCGCGGTGTTCTGGGCCTCGCTGGTGGCGGCATTGGTGTGGCTGGGTTTTGCGATGACCATGCAGCCACCGCGCTATTTGCGCAGTGTTGAAGTTGATCTACAGAACAGAGGGCAGCTCGACGCGAAGGGCTTGATGACACAAGTTGCCGGGGTCGTCGATGTGGTGGTGATTCCCGGTCAAAACATGGCGTATGTAAAAGTCGATGACGAGCATTTTGAGCAGGCGCAGATGGATGCTTTATTGGCTCAATCGGGATCGGCCTGAGAATATCTTGCCGGGAATAATCTGCCGTAGTAATCCACTACGCTGCGGGGTTAAACTTCAGCCCGTGAAACACTGTATTTAAGAAGCAGTGTATTTAATCAGATGAGTAAAAGTAGGAGGCAATTATGGCCAGAGGCATCAACAAAGTTATTTTAATTGGCAACCTGGGGCAGGACCCCGAAATGCGTGCTATGCCCTCGGGCGGTGCGGTGACCAACCTGACCATTGCCACCAGTGAAAGCTGGAAAGACAAGCAAACCGGCCAGCCTCAGGAGCGCACTGAATGGCACCGGGTGGTTTTCTTCAATCGCCTGGCGGAGATTGCCGGTGAATATCTGAAGAAGGGCAGCAAGGTGTATATCGAAGGTTCGCTGCGTACCCGCAAATGGCAGGACAAGAATACCGGTGCCGATCGTTACACCACTGAAATTGTCGCCAACGAAATGCAGATGCTCGATAGCCGCGGTGGCGGTGAAGGCATGGGTGGTGGCCAGGGCGGCGGTCAGGGTTATGCTCAGCAGGGTGCGCCAGCGGCCCAGCCTCAGCGTGCTCAACAGGCACCTGCCCAGGCTCAACCTCAGCCAGCGCCGGCGCAAAATGAGCCAGCGGGTTTCGATAATTTCGATGACGATATTCCGTTCTAAGAATTTTTAGGCTGCAATATTTTTAACGAAAACTCTTTAACAACTCTTTAACAACTCTTTAATTCAAGAAGGGAAACATTAGTGAGCACCAATTTAACCTGGCATGAAACCATTGTTAGCAAGGCGGAACGGGCCAAACAGAAGCAGCAAAAACCCAGTGTGATCTGGTTTACCGGCCTTAGTGGTTCGGGTAAATCGACACTTGCCAATGCATTGGAACGGGCATTATTCGAGCGCGGCCACCACTGTTATCTACTCGACGGTGACAATGTTCGCCAGGGTTTAAACAGCGATCTGGGCTTTAGTGATGAGGCGCGCGTGGAGAATATCCGTCGCATTGGCGAAACTGCCAAGTTGTTTGTCGACGCGGGCTTGATTGTGATGACGGCCTTTATTTCACCTTTCCGCACCGAGCGAGAGCTGGCGCGCAATCTGGTGGAGGACGATGAGTTTATCGAGGTTCACGTTTCCGCATCACTGGATGTCTGTGAGGAGCGCGATCCGAAGGGCCTGTATAAAAAGGCACGAGCGGGTGAGATTCCCAACTTTACGGGTATCGATTCAGCCTACGAGGCGCCTGAAAATCCCGAGCTGTTAATCGATACGGGCAATAATGATGTCGCCACTTGTGCCGAGCAGTTGGTTGATTATCTGGTTAAGAAAGGCGTTATCTAGTTCGCTCTTTCCTGTGCTGGGTTCTTGAAACTCGAATGCCCCGGTAACAAGAAGCTAGTAACAACAACCTAGTAACAAAAAAGCCCCGTGACAGTTATGTCACGGGGCTTTTTTGTTAGCGCCTGTTTTTAAGCTTGGCGCTTTAGTCTTTGAATTTTTCCAGAATCAAGGTGGCATTGGTGCCGCCAAAGCCAAAGCTGTTGGACATAATGCGCTCGAGTTTCACATTCTCAACCTTTTCCGTAACGATGGGCATATCGGCGACGGCGGGATCGAGGTTTTCGATATTAGCCGAGACCGCGATAAAGTCGTTTTCCATCATCAACAGGCTGTAGATAGCTTCGTGTACGCCAGCCGCGCCGAGAGAGTGACCGGAGAGTGACTTGGTGGAACCAATCGGTGGCCCGTCAGTGCCGAAGACCTCGCGTATCGCGGCGATTTCCTGCACGTCACCCACCGGGGTGCTGGTGCCGTGGGTGTTGATGTAGTCAATGCTGCCGTCAGTGGTGGCCATGGCTTGCTGCATGCAGCGAACGGCACCTTCACCCGAGGGGGCGACCATGTCGTAGCCGTCGGAGGTGGCGCCGTAGCCGACAATTTCAGCGTAGATTTTCGCGCCGCGTGCCTTGGCGTGTTCGAGTTCTTCAACCACGAAACAGCCACCACCGCAGGACATCACAAAGCCGTCTCTGTCGGCATCGTAGGCCCGTGAGGCTTTTTCGGGGGTGTCGTTGTACTTCGATGACAGCGCGCCCATGGCGTCAAACATGCTGACCATGGACCAGTGCTCCTCTTCGGCACCACCGGCAAAGAGGATGTCCTGTTTGCCGAGCTGAATTTGCTCGACCGCTGCGCCGATACAGTGGGCACTCGTGGCACAGGCCGAGGAGATGCTCATGTTCAGGCCCTTAATTTTAAAGGGCGTTGCCAGACAGGCAGAGACAGAGCTGCTCATGATTTGCGTGACCCGGTAGGGGCCCATTTTGCGTACGCCCTTGTTGCGCAGGATGTCGACAGATTCGACAAACTTGTCGCCGGAGATACCGCCAGCGCCCATGATTAAGCCGGTGCGTGGGTTGGAAACATCGTCTTCAGCCAGCTGAGCGTCTTCGATGGCCTGTTGCATGGCGATGTAGGCATAAACCGCAGGGGTGCTCATAAAGCGCAGGTGTTTGCGGTCGATATGCTCTTTGGGGTCGATGTGGATCTGTCCGGCGACCTGGCTCTTCAGGCCCATTTCCTTATAGTCTTCTTTGGCGCTGATGCCCGACTTACCTTCTTGCAGGGAGGCCAGTACTTCTGCGGCATTTTCGCCAAGGCAAGAAATGACTCCCATTCCAGTGATAACTGCACGTCTCATGAATAATCCCTGGCTCGCTAGAGCGCTTGACTCGGTGTTAGAAGATTGGCGATTGTAACCAATTGTCTAGAAATTGTCAGTGGAGGTGAACAGGCCAACACGCAGGCCTTTAGCGGTGTAAATCTCTTTGTCGTCGACCAGCATAGTGCCGTCGGCGATGGCCATCACCAGCTTGCGCTCGATGACGCGGCTAATATCCAGGCGGTAGGTGACCTTCTTGTGGGTTGGTAGCACCTGGCCGGTAAACTTCACCTCACTGGAACCCAGTGCGCGACCGTGACCTTCGTTGCCGCGCCAGGTGAGGAAGAAGCCGGTCAATTGCCACATCGCATCGAGGCCAAGGCAGCCCGGCATCACCGGGTCACCGGGGAAGTGACAGTTGAAAAACCACAGGTCGGGTTTGATATCCAGCTCGGCAATAACCTCGCCTTTGCCATAGGCGCCCCCTTCTTTGCTGATATGGGTAATGCGGTCAGCCATCAGCATATTGGGTGCTGGCAGTTGTGCAGCCTTGGGGCCAAATAGTCGGCCTTCGGAGCAGGCGATTAAATCGTCGTAGTCAAAACTGTTGCGCTGGCGGGCATCGGAATCGTTCAAAAGTAACCTCTTGCTTTGCTGGATGGCGCCCGGTGTGGCGCCCGGTGTTCAAAAAAGACGCGATATTTTAGCTTAATGGGGGCTTATGTCCAGCCTGCGAAAAATAGCGGGTTAGTGGCAATGTCTGTCGCTGGGCTTATGGCTATTTTAGGGCCTGGCGAGTCACTTGTCACAAGCACTGATTGATCAGTTTTTTGCGCCAATTTGCCTAATTGTCATCGATTTTCGTTACAGTGCCCTACCTCAATTTTAGGGAGTGAATACAATGCTCCCTGTTAATTAAAAGGATTTGTCTGTGATTAAGAAATGCCTGTTTCCCGTTGCCGGTTATGGTACGCGTTTTTTACCGGCCACCAAGGCCATGCCGAAAGAAATGCTACCGGTGGTGAACAAGCCCCTGGTGCAATACGGCGTTGAAGAGGCGCTAAGCGCGGGGCTCGATGAAATTTGCTTTGTCACGGGGCGCGGCAAGCGGGCAATCAATGACTTCTTTGACACCAGCTATGAGCTGGAGCATCAAATTGCCGGTACTGCCAAGGAAAAATACCTCAGTAGTATTAGAGAGGTCATCGACGGGGCGACATTCACTTCTACCCGCCAGTCGGAAATGAAGGGCCTGGGTCATGCCATATTGACGGGCGAATTGCTGGTCGGGCAGGAACCCTTTGGCGTGGTACTCGCCGATGATCTTTGCATTACCGACGGCGACAGCGTGATGGAGCAGCTGGCGAAAATTTATCGCCGCACCGGCTGCAGTGTTATCGCCATTCAGGAAATCGACGACGCGGAAATTTCCAAGTTTGGTGTGATTGCCGGCGTCGAAGAGGAGCCCGGCTTGTACCGCGTGACCGATATGGTTGAAAAACCGGATCTGGCCGATGCGCCGAGCAATCTGGCGATTATCGGGCGCTATATTTTGAGCCCCTTTATTTTCGAACTGTTGCGCCACACGCCGCCGGGTAAAAACGGTGAGGTGCAGTTGACCGATGCGCTGTTGTCACTGGCGAAAAGCAGTAAAGTGCTGGCCTATAAGTTTAAGGGTCGCCGCTTTGATTGCGGTAGTGTCGACGGTTATGTCGAGGCGACCAACTATGTCTATGAAAATATTTATTTGCAGGGTGAGCAGTAAATGATGGCTGAATCCTATAGTTGTTTTAAAGCCTATGATATTCGCGGGCGTGTACCAAGCGAGCTGAATGAAGACATCGCCTATCGTATCGGCCGTGCCTTTGCCCAATATCTCGATGCCGGGCGCATCGTTGTCGGTCACGATATTCGCCTCACCAGCCCCTCGCTTTGCGATGCGGTAGTGGAGGGGATTCGTGATGCCGGTTGCGATGTCGTGCATATCGGCGAGTGTGGCACCGAGGAGATTTATTTTGCCACCTTCGATGGCGGCTATGACGGTGGCCTGGTGGTGACCGCAAGTCACAACCCGATGGACTTTAACGGCATGAAGTTTGTGCGCGAGGGCTCACGGCCAATCAGCGGTGACGACGGCTTGCCAGAAATTAAGGCTCTGGCGGAGCAGGGTGAATTTAGTGCTGCGCCGCGCCGGGGAGAGCTCAGCCACAGCGCCGATAAACAGGCTTATATCGCACACCTGCTGTCCTATATCGATATTGATTCGCTGTCGCCTTTGAAAATTGTCGTCAATGCCGGTAACGGTGGCGCGGGTTCGGTGGTTGATTTGCTCGAGCCCCACCTGCCTTTCGAGTTTATTAAGGTGCATCATCAGCCCGATGGACACTTCCCCAATGGCATTCCCAACCCTTTGCTGGAAGAAAACCGTGCCGCTACGGCGGATGTGGTGAAGCGGGAAAAGGCGGATTTGGGCATCGCCTGGGACGGTGACTTTGACCGCTGTTTCTTTTTCGACAGCCGGGGTAATTTTGTCGAAGGCTATTACCTGGTGGGTTTACTCTCAACCGCATTCTTGAAGAAACATGGCGGCGGCAAGGTGATTCACGATCCCCGTCTGACCTGGAATACCATCGAGCTGGCCGAGCAGTGTGGCGGGCAAGCGATTCAGAGCAAAACCGGTCACTCCTTTATCAAGCAGGTGATGCGCGACGAAAACGCCCTCTACGGCGGCGAGATGAGCGCTCATCACTATTTTCGCGATTTTGCCTACTGCGACAGCGGTATGATTCCGTGGTTGCTGGTGGCCGAGCTGGTTGGCACTTCGGGTAGTAGCTTGTTGGAGCTAATGGCGGATAGTCAGGCCCGTTATCCGGTGAGTGGTGAAATTAACCGCGAGGTCGATGATGCCGCAGCGATGTTGGCGCGCATCGAACAGCACTATGCTGCCAGTGCTGAGCTGCTAGACAAGACCGATGGCGTCAGTATGGACTTTGGCGACTGGCGTTTTAATGTGCGTATGTCGAATACCGAGCCGCTGGTGCGTTTAAATGTTGAGTCCCGTGGTGACGAGGCTTTGATGAAGGCAAAAACGGCAGAGCTATTGGCTTTTCTCGATGCTTAGGCTTATTCAATGATGAGCTAAGCTGTTATTTCCAGCCATAAAAAAACCCCGCAGTGCGGGGTTTTTTTATGGCTGACTTTTGAGCAGTCTATTAGCTCATGGCCAGTGCGGCAGTGATTTCAATAACCGCTTTTTTACCATCGCCATACACCATCAGGCAGTTGTCCATGGCAAACAGTGGGTTAGGTAAGCCAGCAAAGCCAGGGCTCAGCGAACGCTTGATAACCACGACAGTTTGCGCCTTGTCGACGTGAAGAATCGGCATGCCGTAAATGGGGCTGCCCTTGTCTTCCCGCGCCATGGGGTTGGTGACGTCGTTGGCACCGATAACGATGGCAACATCCGTCTGCTCGAAGGTGGGGTTGATGCGATCCATTTCGACCAGCTGGTCGTAGGGCACTTCCGCTTCAGCGAGTAAGACGTTCATGTGGCCAGGCATACGACCGGCAACGGGGTGGATGGCAAATTCAACTTCAATGCCTTTCTCTTCCATCACATCAGAGAGTTCACGCACGGCGTGTTGCGCCTGCGCCATAGCCATACCGAAGCCAGGCACGATAACAACGCGGCGGGCGGTTTCGAGGATCATGGCAATTTCTTCCGCCTGAGCACTCTTCACCTTACCGGCATAGACTTCGTCGGCATCAATCGCTTCACTGCCTTCAGCCATGACACCGAACAGTACGTTGGTCAGTGAGCGGTTCATCGCGACACACATAATCTGCGTCAGGATCAGGCCAGAGGCACCAACCAGTGAGCCGGAGACGATCAGTACGGTGTTACCCATAATGAAGCCAGCGGCCGCTGCTGCGATACCTGAATAGGAGTTCAGCAGGGCGATAACCACGGGCATGTCGGCACCGCCAATAGGCAGTACGATCGTGATACCGAGGATGCAGGCTGCGGCAATTAATCCCCAGAATAGCGGGGTGTTTGAGGGGTCAAAGCAGAGCATGCCGAGCATCACAATGGCGGAGATAAACAGCGCCGCATTGAGGAACTTGATGCCAGCAAAGCCGATGGACTGGCCGGAGATCAACTCCTGCAGCTTGGCAAAGGCCACCAAACTACCGGTCAGAGTGACCGAGCCAATCAGCACGGTAACCATCACGAAGCTAACGGCGATCATACCCATGGCACCACTTTCGTAACCATCGCCGCCCTGGGTCAGCAGGTAGCTTGCCGCTGCCAGACCAAGAGAGGCACCACCACCACAACCGTTCAAAAGAGCGATCATTTGTGGCATCGAGGTCATCTGAATTTTGGTGGCCATAATGCCGCCAACCGCACCACCGACTAGAACGCCGGCGATAATGTACTCGTAGCTGACAATGCTTTTATCCAGCAGGGTAATGACCACGGCGATCAGCATACCGATGGCGGATAGCATGTTGCCGCGTACCGCAGTCTTAGGCTTGGTCAGCCCCTTAATGCCGAGAATAAAGAAGACGGCGGAGATGAGGTAAATTAGATCCACTAAGTTAGTATTCATAATCTAGTTTTTCCTCTTGAACATGGCTAGCATGCGGTTGGTGACTAGGTAGCCGCCAATCACGTTGATAGTGGCCATGACAACGGCGATGAAACCGAGTCCGTGCACCAGTCCAGAAGCACTATCGCCAGCACCGGCGGCGATCACAGCACCGACCAGTGTAATACCTGAAATAGCATTGGTACCCGACATCAGAGGGGTGTGCAGCGTGGGTGGTACCTTGGTGATTAATTCCACGCCGAGGAATAGTGACAGCACAAAAAGTGCCAGTTGCATAACAATCATTTCCATCAGGAAGCTCCCCCTTCTTTGGGCTCGGTAGCGCTGTCGTCATCGGCATCGAGGTCGATAGATTCGCCCAGGTCGACAGACGGGTAGCCGAGCAGTTCGCGCATGCGTTTGTGTGGTACATCGCCGCCGTGGGCGACAACGGTTTCGAACACGATCTCGTCTTCGAAATCGAGTGTTAACTTATTCTCTTCATCGAGCAGGTGCTCGAGGAGAGTTTCGATGTTTTTGCCAAACATCTGGCTGCCGTGGTGGGGAATGGTCGCGGCCAGGTTGTCGGGGCCGATAATCGTCACGCCGTGGGCGACGACGGTTTCACCGAGTTCGGTGAGTTCGCAGTTGCCGCCACGCTCAGCGGCGAGATCGACAATGACAGCGCCGGGCTTCATGGCTTTCACCATATCGGCGGTGACCAGAATCGGCGACTTGGCACCGGGGATGGCGGCCGTGGTAATCACCAGATCCTGCTCGGCGAGTACGGCTGTCATCAGCTCCTGCTGGCGACGAATAAAGTCTTCGCCCTGTTCTTTGGCGTAGCCGCCTTTATCTTCCGAACTGTCGGTTTCCAGATCGAGCTCAATCGGCTTGGCACCCACCGAGATAATTTGGTCGCGAGCGGCGGGGCGTACATCGTAGGCTTCAACCACGCCACCGAGGCGCTTGGCCGTAGCACAGGCCTGCAGGCCGGCAACGCCAACACCCATAATAAAGGTGCGCATGGGTTGCAAGGTACCAGCAGCGGTCATCAACATCGGCATAATACGCGGTGCCAGACCGGCGCCCAGCAGCACGGCTTTATAGCCAGCCAGTGTCGCCATTGACGACAGTACGTCCATGCTTTGTGCACGACTGATGCGCGGCACCAGCTCCATCGCAATAGCGGTGGCGCCAGTTTTAGCAATTTTTTCGGCAGTGCCGGGCGAGCCCAGGGGGTCCATCATGCCGGCGATTAATTGTCCGGGTTTGAGGTGAGCCAGGTCGTCGTCGCCGTTGACTTCATTGGCGCCGAAGGATTGTACCTGGGCGACGATATCCGCTTTGGCAAAAATCTCGGCGCGGTCGGTACTGATTGCAGCTCCAGCGTCTTTATAGAGCTCATCGGAAAATCCTGCGGCCTCACCAGCGTTGGATTCAACAATGAATTCAACGCCTTTCTTTGACCACACCTGAATATTGGCGGGGGTCATAGCCACCCGGTCTTCTCCGGGTTTTATTTCCCGGGGTATGCCTACTATCACAATATGTGCCTCACTATGGGTCGTTCGCGCACCAAACAAGTGCCGATTAAATAAAAGGTGAAGCACCTTACATTAATTGAAGAAAAAAAAATAGCGGGTTGATCTGTATGGACTGTGCTTAGTCTTCAGGCGGGGGTGGGCGCTGAGAGCTTTGAATGTGCTTGATTAGGGCCTGGCTGGAACTGTCCAGTTCGGTCTGGCTGTCGGCTTGAGTTAAGACCTCAAATACAGCGGTACTCATGGTCTTACCCAGTTCCACCGCCCATTGGTCGAAAGCGTTAATCTGCCAGATAACACTCTGTACATAGACGCTGTGCTCATAGAAGGCGAGTAGCGCGCCGAGGGTTTGTGGATTGAATTCCTCGAGCAGCAGGGTGTTGCTGACGCGATTGCCGGGTATGGCTTTGTGCATGGCGAGTTGGGCGGCCTGGTCTTCGCTAAGCTCTAGAGCGCGAGTTTCTGCGAGAGCCTGCTCATAACTTTTGCCGAGCATTAAAGCCCGGCTTTGCGCAAAGCAGTTGGCCACCAGGTATTGATGTTGTAAGGGTTCGCAATGGGCTTGGGCGGTAGCGACAAAATCGACTGGCACGGCACCAATACCCTGTAATAAAAGCTGATGACAGGAGTGTTGGCCATTGGTGCCCTCGCTACCCCAGATGACGGGGCCGGTGGCGTAAGTACAGGGCTGGCCTGTTTTGGTGACGCGCTTGCCAAGGCTTTCCATGGTCAGCTGTTGCAAATAATTCGGTAGCTCACCGAGGCGGTGAATATAGGGCAGTACGGCGCGGCTGTGGTGCCCGTTGAAATTGATCGACCAGATTGACAGCAGGCCGTGCAGCACAGGCAGGTTTTCACTGAAGTCTGTGTTGCGAAAGTGTTTGTCCATGTTGCTAGCGCCATCGAGCAATTGGCTGAATGCCTCAGAGCCCAGAGCGATGGCAATGGGCAGGCCGATGCTCGACCACAGGCTAAAGCGGCCACCGACGCCCTCATCTATGGGGAAAATACGCTCTGGCTTGATGCCCCAGGTGGCGGCTTTTTCGGTTTGACTGGTCATCGCGGCAAAGTGACAGGCAATTTGTGCCTCATCGAAACCGGCGTCGCTGAGCCATTGGTGCGCCAGACCCGCATTGCTGAGTGTTTCCAGGGTCGAAAAACTTTTTGATGAAATCAAAAACAGCGTGGTCTCGGGCTGACACTGGCTGAGTATGCCTTTTAATACATCACTATCGACATTGGCGGCGAAGTGACTGCGCAAGCCCTCCGCCTGATGTTCGGGAAAGGCGGCGACGATCATGCGCGGGCCGAGATCCGAGCCACCAATACCCAGGTTGATAACATCGCGAAAGGCTTTGCCACTGGCCCCGTGTTCCTCGCCCTGGCGCAGTTTGTCGGCAAAGGTATTCATGGTGTTGCGGGTTTGGGCTAGCGACGAGGCTAATTCTCCACTGCCTGCCTGGGGGTTGCGCAACGCGGTGTGCAGGGCGGGGCGGTGTTCGGTATTGTTGACGTCGGCGCCGCTGAATAGCGCTTCAATGGCGGCGGGCAGTTGTGCGCTATTAGCGAGTTCATTGAGTAAATGAAGTGTTTCATCGCTCAGCAGGTTCTTTGAGTAATCGAAATAAAGTCCGGCGGCCGCAGCTTTAAACTGTTGACCACGCTGGGGGTTTTGCTCAAATAATACCTTTAGCGTGGTATTTGATAGCGTTTGCTGGTGTTTGAGCAAGGCTTGCCAGGCGGGGCTTTGGTCGATGAGTGCGGGGTCAGTCATAGAGGGTAAGCTGTCATGATGAAATCCTTTTCCGCCATCCTAAGTGAAGTGTGCCGTCGGTGGAAGTGGTGGTGACAGCCAGATGGGAGTGGCTACGCTCGCCTGTGACGGGGGTTTGATCCTTTAACTTTGAGTGCAGCCTATCGGGCGCATGCGGCGGGGCGATGATTAAACATGGAGTTGTTGGCCGGCCCGCCGGCCCGCTGGGGTGTTGGGTTTAGTGGTTGCGACTCACGGCGAAATCGGCCAGCTCTACCAGAGCTTGCTTGTAGGCTGAATCATCGAGTTGTGCGAGGCAGGCTTTTGCCTTGTTGGCATAGTCGCGCGCGGTCTCGAGGGTGTAGTTGATGCCGCCGGTAGCGTTGATGATGCTAATAATATTGTCTAAGTGCTCGGTGCTGCCCTCGCGAATGGCCTGGCGCACGAAGTCAGCATCGGCGTCGCTGCCCTGCTTCATGGCGTGTATTAAAGGCAGGGTCGCCTTGCCTTCGGCCAGGTCGTCACCGACGTTTTTGCCGAGCTTTTGCGCGTCGCCACGATAGTCGAGGGCGTCGTCGACCAATTGAAAGGCCATGCCGATATGGTAACCGTAGTCTTTCATCGCCGTGCACTGCTCGGCATTGGCACCCGCGAGCACGGCTGCCGAGGAGGCTGCGCCTTCAAACAGTTGTGCAGTTTTGCCGCGAATCACTTCGAGATAGGCCTGTTCGGTAACGCTGGGATCTTTGGCGTTGATCAGCTGCTGAACCTCACCCTCGGAAATAATATTGGTGGTATCGGCGAGGATGCCCATGATCTCCATACTGCCAAGACCGACCAGCATTTGAAAGGCGCGGGAGTAGAGGAAGTCGCCGACCAGTACACTTGAGGGGTTGCCCCACTGGGCGTTGGCGGTGAAACGGCCACGGCGCATTTCAGAGGTGTCGACCACATCGTCGTGGAGCAGGGTGGCGCTGTGAATAAACTCGATGATAACGGCGAGATTAATGTGCCCCTTACCCTGATAGGCGCAGGCTTGAGCGACAAGTAATACCAGCAGGGGGCGCAAGCGTTTTCCGCCAGCATCTATTAGGTAGTGGCCAATTTGCTCGACCAGACCGACATCCGAGCGCAATTCGTCAATAATCAGCTGATTGACGGCGTCAAAATCGGTGGCGACTACTTGTCTAAATGGCTGCATTGGGCGGTAAAAATAGGCGATGGGAAGCGCGGCATCCTAGGGTTCTACTGGTCAAGTGTCAAGATTGGAGAAAGCGCCTGTTATAGCGCGGCATTATATCCTTAAATATCTCATCGAGTGCTTGCTAGCAAGAGCGCTTTCCCTTAGAATTGCCGCCCTCTCGCCCCCAGGCCAATAATTGCGCGCAAGAGCAAGTGGCCAGGGCAGCAGTCTTCTTTCTTTAAAGTTGAGAATATAAGAAGGCGCTACAGCTTAAGTAAGCATCAGTTTCAGTAGGAGCAAAACATGTACGCGGTAATAGAAAGTGGCGGTAAGCAGCATCGAGTTGAGCCGGGTGAAGTATTAAACCTCGAGCTTCTTGAGGCGGCAACTGGCGACACCATTGATTTTGATAAAGTATTGATGGTTGCCGATGGCGACAGCGTAAAGATCGGTGCTCCCTACGTGGACGGCGGTAAAGTCAGTGCTGAAATTATCAGCCATGGTCGCGCCAAGAAAGTGCGCATCGTTAAATTTCGTCGTCGTAAGCATTCACGCTCACAGATGGGCCACCGTCAGTGGTTCACCGAAGTTAAAATTACCAATATCAACGCCGGTTGATCAGCAGGAGATAGCTCATGGCACACAAGAAAGCTGGTGGTAGTACTAGAAACGGTCGCGATTCGGAAAGCAAACGCCTTGGCGTTAAGCGCTACGGTGGCGAGCAGGTCGACGCGGGTAATATTATCGTGCGTCAGCGCGGCACGCGCTTTCACGCAGGTAGTAATGTCGGCATCGGCAAAGATCACACTTTGTTTGCGAAAGCAGACGGTGAGGTGAAGTTCGTGGTGCGCGGGCCGAACAATCGCAAATTTGTCGAAGTGATCTGCGCTTAATGTAGATTGCGGCGCAGCGGTACTGTTTGTTTAAAAGCCCCGCATGCGGGGCTTTTTTTATGGGCGTATGATAGCGCTGGTGGCGCTTACCACTCCTGTTGGTGGGTAATCAATTGATAGTCAGGGTATGCAGATGCAACAACTGCGCAGAGGTGTAGAGTGAAATTTGTCGACGAAGCACCGATCATCGTTAAAGCGGGCGATGGCGGCCGAGGGTGCCTGAGTTTTCGGCGTGAGAAGTACATCCCCAAGGGTGGTCCCGATGGTGGCGACGGGGGTGATGGCGGCAGTGTTATTCTGCGCGCTGAGGAAGATCTCAATACGCTGATTGACTTCCGTTATCAACGCCATCACCGAGCGCAAAATGGCGAGTCGGGGCGCGGCCGCAATTGCCGGGGCAAGGGTGGTGATGACCTGGTGCTTGGCGTACCCGTTGGCACTACGATTATCGATACCGACAGCGACGAAGTGCTGGGTGATTTGACCACTGCGGGGCAGGAGTTAATTGTCGCCAAGGGCGGCTTTCACGGTTTGGGTAACGCGCGTTATAAATCGAGCACCAACCGTGCGCCGCGCCAGACCAGTCCGGGCTCGGAAGGCGAATTGCGCAATCTGCGCCTCGAGCTGAAGCTACTCGCCGATGTCGGTTTACTGGGTTTGCCCAATGCCGGTAAATCAACACTGATTCGCTCGGTGTCAGCGGCGACGCCAAAAGTTGCCGACTATCCCTTTACGACGCTGGTGCCCAATCTTGGGGTGGTTACCCTGCAGAAATACCGCAGCTTTGTGATTGCCGATGTGCCAGGCCTGGTCGAAGGTGCCTCGGAGGGCGCGGGGCTGGGGATTCGTTTTCTCAAGCATTTGACGCGCACGCGGTTCTTGCTGCACATGGTCGACATGCTGCCCGCTGATGGTTCCGATCCGCTGGAAAATGCCCGCACTATCCAAAATGAATTGTTGAATTTTAGCGCTACCTTGGCCGAGCGACCACGCTGGCTGGTGTTGAATAAAATGGATTTGCTACCGGAAGAGGACCGCGATGCTATTTGCCAGCAATTGATTGCTGACTTGCAGTGGCAGGGGCCGGTGTTTTTTGTCTCGGCCCTGACCAAAGAGGGTACGGACAAGCTGTGCAATGATATTTGTGATTATCTTGAGGATTGCCGCAGTCGTGAAGCCGAGCTTCCTGAGGTGGCGCAGGCAGAGCGTGATATGCAGTCGCGCATGCAGCTCGAAGCCCGCGCGCAAATTGAGAAACTGCGTTTACAGCGCCAGCAGGTAAAAACGGCTGAACAAGAGCCTGAAGATGAAGACGATGAGGACGACGACGATCATGAGGTTGAAGTCGTTTACAGCCCCTAGCATTTTGCTGAATATTGGCAATTAGCCCTACAAATTAGAGATGTCGTGGATAAAACAGTAGAGTCTCAAAGCCGTCCCCGGCGTTGGGTGGTGAAAATTGGCAGTGCCTTACTGACTAATAATGGTCAGGGCCTGGATCATCAGGCTATTGCCGGCTGGGTTGAGCAGATCGCTAAACTTCAGGGCGATGATCTTGAAGTGGTACTGGTTTCCTCTGGCGCCGTCGCCGAAGGGGTGGCGCGTCTTGGTTGGCAGCAGCGCCCAGCGTTAATTCATGAGCTGCAAGCGGCCGCTGCCGTCGGGCAAATGGGCCTGGTGCAGGCTTACGAATCAAAATTCCAGCAGTTTGGCAGACACACCGCGCAGGTCCTGCTCGATCACGATGACCTCTCCAGTCGCGAACGCTATCTCAATGCGCGCAGCACGCTCAATACATTACTGGCCCTTGGGGTGGTACCCGTGGTCAATGAAAATGACACGGTCGTGACCGACGAAATTCGCTTTGGTGACAATGACACCCTGGCGGCGCTGGTGGCGAATCTGGTTGATGCGGAGCAGCTGGTCATTCTCACCGATCAGTCCGGTCTGTTTGAAGAAGACCCCCGTAAAAACCCCAATACTCCCTTGATTCGCCGCGCCAGTGCCAATGACCGCAGTCTCGATGCGGTGGCAGGTGACAGTCTTGGAGGGCTTGGTCGGGGCGGCATGGTGACGAAATTACAGGCGGCTCGTCTGGCGGCACGCTCCGGCGCCAATACCATAATAGCCGGAGGCCGCGATAGCGATGTACTGCTGAAAATATTTGCTGGCGCTGAAGTGGGTACTTTGCTGGTCGCCGATAATGAACCGCTGGTGGCCCGCAAACAGTGGTTGGCCGGGCACCTTCAGGTGCGCGGTACGCTGGTGCTGGATGATGGTGCTGTGCGCGTGCTGAAAGAGCAGGGTAAGAGTTTACTACCCGTCGGCGTCAGTGCGGTGAGTGGTGGCTTTACCCGTGGTGAAATGGTGAGCTGTGTTGACTCCCGGGGGCGGGAGGTCGCGCGGGGGCTAGTCAATTACAGTGTTGGCGATGCCCGTAAAATAATTGGCCAGGCAAGTCAGCGTATTGCCGAGTTGCTGGGCTATTGCGATGCAGAGGAATTGATTCATCGGGACAACCTTGTCCTGCTCTAAAATACGCCAGCAATAAACACAGCTTATTAAGGGCTAGCCGAATAATAAAATGGCCCCGCGCAGTGTTATTACAGCGCTAACTTTACCCTCGACGCGAGCCCATTCCAGCCATTTTTTCTAATGACCTGACTTAGTCAGGAAACGGGATTCTAGTCCGTGCTGGCTGTAGGGCTCTATATTGCTTAGACCTTATATAGCAGTATATATGGCAATATGTTTCCATAGTATTTCGCCATTACCCCGGTCGATGTGTTGCATAATCAATGGTTATATAGTACAAAGTGGCTTAGTTCCCAAGGTTATGGGCGAGTGTGTTTTTTGGGGCTAAAAAGTTTTGTGCTAGTCGGCGTGTAGGGTTTCGCAAGGACTAAAACGGACGTCCATCATAATAATAATATGGGAGCAGTTATGCATATTAAGAAGTACGACTTTGATTACAGCCGTCGGTTCTTTATGGACAAGATGGCCAAAGGCGCCATGGGTGCCGGTGTTTTGGGTTCGCTAATGCCTATGATCGGCAACACCGGCGATATCAGCAAAGCCTATCCGGAAGAGCTGACCAATATCGAAGCCTATACCAAGGGCAAAATCAAAACCGGCGACATTGTTGACGCTAGCAATGTTGAGTACGTTAAGGATATCCTCGACCCGGTTGCCTTTATTCAAATCACCCAGCAGGGCCGTCGCATTCGCATTGCGCCGACTACCACCGATATTACCGAGCTTTACCCCCGCGATTATCTCGAGGCCACCCTGCGCAACCAGGGTATGGGTGCGTTTAATGCCGATGGCAATGTGGTGGTTAAAGACACTGGTAAGCCCTGGATCGGTGGCTCGCCTTTCCCAGACCCACAAACTGGCCTCGAAGCTTTTGCCAACGTCACCTTGAGCTGGGGTCGCCACGACACCTCTGTTTACGGCGTGGAAGATAACGACATCGGCCCCGACGGCGACATCGAGTACTCTTACAATCTGGGCTGGTGTGAAAAGAACACCGTCGGCCTGGTCAGTAACCCCGACGGTCCCTACTGGGAAGGCCACGAAGACAAGCTGCGTTATCAGTCGGTGTGGTTCACCTCACCCAACGACGTCAAAGGCACCAGTTTTCTTAACATCTGGAAATACGACCAGCGCGAATTCCCCGATCTCTTCGGTTATTTGCCCGCGTTCAAGCGCGTGCGTCGCTTCCCCACTAACCAGCGCTTTGAGCCACTGGTACCGGGAATTACCTTCTTCCTGTCCGACGCCTGGGCCGCTGGCGATCCCATGCTTACCTGGGGCAACTACAAAATCATCGGCCGTGGCCCCTTCCTGGGCTCACAGTCGGGTACCTGGCACGGCGATCAGGACAACTGGTCGAAAGACAAAACCCTGCACGGCGGTAAAAAAGGCCTCAACTTCTACGAAGTTGACTTCCAGCTCTGCCCCGAGGTTATCGTTGTCGAAGCCGAGCCCATTGGCTTCCCGCGGGCACCCGTTAGCAAGAAACGTGTTTGGCTCGACGTGCGCAACATGGCCGCCATTGGCTATGTCACCTACGACCGTCGCGGTGAACTGTGGCGCTCCTTTGAAATTGGCTTCAGCCAGCAGAAGAAGGGCGATATTATTAATCCGGATTCCCACGGCAACCCCGAGTGGTCCTGGTCCTACGTGCACGCACAGGACGTACAGACCAATCGCTTTACGCGCTTCAACCACGCACAAAGCATTAAGGGTGGCCTGAAGACGCAATTTAATACAGAGGATGCCTACGACAAGTACCTGACCATTCAGGCCATCCGTCGTCTCGGTAGTTAACACCAGGTAATTAATAACAAGAAGAAAGAAGCAGTAGAAAGCTTAAGTTTATTGACGAAGACAAAAACAATAAAAATATATTAATAAACTTAAGCAGTTGTTAGCGGTATATCGTAAAAAGACAAATAACGATAATTGAGAAGTTGCATAAATAGGGGTAGTAAATGATCAGTAACAAACAAGCAAAGTTAGGCGTGTCCATGCTAGCGCTGGCGGGGGTGCCTTTTGCATCACCTGTCGTATCAGCCTTCGATGTTTCAGTCTCGGGCTTTATTCGCCAGGAAATGGCTTATAAACTGAATAATAATGAGAACCCAAATATCACTGGTGGTAACCGCTATAACGGTAAAGACTATGTATCAAAGGGTGCTCTATTACCCCCAGGTCAGGTGTTAAACAGCAGGGATGACAATTCCACAGATAATGACTGGAATGTCTTTGCGACTAAATCTGAAATAGATTTAAACTTTAATTTTACCAATAACCTCACCGGTTTTATGAAAATTCGCGGCTATTATCAGGCCGATGTTTTTGATGAGGTTGAGGATAGCGCCTTTGTTGATGGCACTGGCGGAAAGCCCGACAATTTCAGGATGGACAACCACGGTAATGAAGCGACTTACCTGTCGGTCAGTGATGACGATTATATGCTGGATATTCCCGCCCTGTATTTTGATTACGCCAAGGGGCCACTCTGGGTGCGCGTGGGCCAGCAGCAGATTGCCTGGGGCGAGTCCTTATTCTTCCGGGTGGCGGATGTAGCCAACGGCCTGGATTTCCGTCGTCATGTGATTTTTGATTTTGGTGCCGAGGAGTATTCCGATGAGCGACTGGCATCGCCGGGCATTCGCGCGAGCTATCAAGTGGACCAAAATTGGGAAGTTGAAGTTTTCGCCCAAATGTTCCAGCCAACCATTCTCCCCCCCAACGCTACGGCCTACGGTCTGATTCAGCCGGGCTTTAATATGAATGAGGGCTATGCAGAAGGCTTTGATCGAGTGGATGATGCGATCAACGGTGGTATTCGCATTCAGGGTCAGAACCTGGGTGAAGACGGCAGCTGGGGCGTACAGTTCTTTGCCGTGTCGCGCCATAACCCTGATCCAATATTTGCTCTCCATGAAAGTGGTGTCAATAACCCGGCCTTTCCTGTTCTACCGAACCAGGCAACCGGTGAGTTACTTGATTTTAGTTCTCAGCCCTTTATTTACGAGGCAGGTGGTCTGGCCGGTACGGCGAGCCCCGATGAGTGGTTTTACAACTCTGGTGTTGCCGGTGCCGATGGTCTGGATGTGGTTAATGGTTTGATTAATGACTTCCCCTGGATCAAGAGTTTTGCCGAACTGGGCCTGGGTATGTCCCCAGATGCTAATGGCGACTACCTCACCAGTATTACCGGTGGTGGCCCCAATGGTATCAATGGCATCGATTTCCTCGAGTTATTTTGGCAGGCCGGTTTGCCGGGGGCTGTGACCCCAGAGGGTGGCAAAGATGCCCTCGATTTAGCGCTGGGTGGTAGTCAGCTCTCGGGCAAGATGAAGGTGCGCTACGCTTCGGAAAATATCTTTGGCTTTGGCGTCAATCATATTTTCTATGCCGATGAAGGTTCCTTGCTGGACCAGTTGGTGGTGCGCTTTGAGGCGAGCTATACCCCGGATAAGAAGTTCACCTATAACCTGCGTCAAAGCTTTCAGGAGCACGATGAGTTATTGGCGAGTCTGGTATTTGAGAAATATCACCGCTTTTCAAACAGCTTCCCTGCGACCTTCTTTATTTTTGAATATATGTACCGCAAGGAAAGTGATTTGCTGGGCCGTCATTTGAATGGCTTGGGTGGTGATACGACTCACCGTCCTGGTGGTGGTGAGCAGGATCGCGGTTGGCACGGTACGGTGCTGGCTTTTCAGCAGCCCTTCCCCGGTCTAAAGTGGCGTCTTGATGGTTCCATTCTCTATGACTTTGAGGGAGGTGTTTTAATTCAGCCGGCCGTTCGATACAAGCCCAATGGCGACTGGACAGTAGAGGCATTCGTGAACATTATTGATGGCAATGACTCCTCTTCACTGGGTATCTTTGACTGGTCTGATGACTTGACGATGCGCATAACCTATCAGTTCTAATTTCCTTTCATCGAAAAAAGCACTCATTTGAGTGCTTTTTTTTTGTATTTTTTTTATTAAAAAATTATTTAAGGTCGCCGATAATATTTCTATAGCTGTAAAAACTGTCAGTTTTTCTTATGCATTTCTTACGATAGAGTCGCTTCTAATAAAAAATTAAGCGACCTCTCTTACTAAGAGCTCACCCTTTTCTCCAATACTATAAAAACGGGAGTAGAACATGCATATTAGAAAATATGATTTTGATTACAGTCGACGTTATTTTGTGGAAAAAATGGCCAAGGGAGCGATGGGGGCGGGTGTATTGACCTCACTGTGGCCTTTAATTGCCGAAAGTGGCGATACTGCCAAAGCATACCCTGAAGAGTTACAGTCCTTGAGTGCCTATACCAAGGGTAAGGTTAACGAGGGTGAGTACATTACGGCAGATAATGTTGAACACGTTAAAGACTTGTTGTGCTCCATTACCTATGAGGAAGTCAGCCAAATGGGGCGTCGCATAAAAGTTGTCCCCCAAACGACTGATGTCGCTAAGCTCTACCCCCACGATTTTCTTCAGGCAACCCTGAAAAATAGTGGTCAAGCAGGGCTTGATGACTCGGGAAATGTTGTTGTAAAAGCAAATGGCAAGCCCTGGATTGGTGGTATGCCCTTTCCTGACCCCCAGTCGGGCTTTGAGGCATTTTCGAACCTGGGCCTTACCGCTGGTCGTCACGACGAAACCCAATACGCAGCTCGGGACTGGGATCTGAGTGCTGAAGGTGAGGTGGAATACGAATACGAATTAGCAGCTTGCGAAAAAACAGCGATGGGGCGTGTGTCAGACCCCGACGGGCCGTACTGGCAGGGCCATGAGGACAAGTTGCGCTATACTGGTGTCTGGTTTGTCTCCCCTCAGGATGTCTCGGGTACCAGTTTCCTGAATACGATTCTTTATGATCAGCGCAAATTTCCCACTCTGGTGGGCTATATTCCCGCATTTAAGCGGGTAAGGCGCTTTCCAACGAATCAGCGCTTTGAGCCTCTGGTGCCGGGTATTACCGTCTTTCTTTCAGACTTTTGGGCAGCTGGAGACCCTTTGCTGACCTGGGGCAATTATAAGATTATCGGCCGTGGCCCCTTCCTGGGAGGTCAGTCGGACAACTGGAATGGTGATCAGAAGGATTGGATTCCTCCCATCCACGGTGGGCCGAAGGGTAAGACATTCTGGGATAGCTCTTTTGAGCTTTGCCCCGAGGTTTTAGTGATTGAAGCAGAGCCAACGGGTTACCCGCGCGCGCCGGTCAGTAAGAAGCGGGTGTGGCTGGATTTGAGAAATATGGCTTATATTGGTTACCAGACTTATGACCGCAAAGGGCAAATCTGGAAATCATTTGAGACGGCGTTTTCCCAATATACCAAGGGTGACATAACCATGTCTGATCATGGTGGGCGTCCGGTTTGGGGCCCAACCTGGGTACACAGTCACGATGTGCAATCGGGACGAATGAGCCGCCTAGCTCTCGCCGAGAAGCTGAGTAATGGTTATAAAAGTATTAATGATCAGTCCGGTGTGTATGATAAATACCTAACGTCACAAGCGATTCGTCGCCTGGGTATTTAATGTCAAGGCCAGTTAATATAAGGCCTGAAACGGCTGCTTGTTGCAGCCCGGTATCCACTATAAACGGGTGCTGAGCGGACGCTTGAAACCCTTGCCACCTGGTTGGACAGTAAAGACAGGGCTGTCGCTTTGACAGCCATTGACTGGACAGGTGAGGTGGCGGTGCGTTTAAGCCATCAATTCTAGTGTCGTGATGGCTTTGAAATACATAAAAAAACCGCTGCCCGGGTAGCGGTTTTTTTATTCTGGCCAGTTATTGGGCCTCAAAACAGGCTGATAAAAGCCTGTAAAAGCAAGCATCAATAAAACTTTCAGGAATGATCGCAATACCCACAAGGAATATTTGGGCTCGAATTACCCTGTAATTATCTGCAGGTATGTCTGCAATAATAATTAATCATAATCATGGTTTATTATCTAAGCTATAAATTCTATTTATGCCCTAAGCTGCTATTAATGCTACTGATACCGGGCTTTCTTCCCCTCAAGGTTGCGACTGAAAGGATTTCAATTAGGGCAGCATAATGCGCCGATAGCCTGTGTATCTTTGGAAATATATTGACATAGATTTTGGCAGCGACTAATTTGTGCCCGCGCTCAATCGGCCAAAAAAACAAAAGTGCCTTTTGCGCATACCAGCAATACTTTGTAGTACCTCGGTATTCCATAGTCTTAATAAAATGGGGGGTGTATTTTGTTCGATCAAAATTTTAACAGTTCTACTTTAAGTTCAAACTCAAGTTCCACGCCAGACACAAAACGGCGTTCTTTGCTTTCAACGGTTCCATCTTCTCTCACTTCACTAAGCTCATCTGTGCTTAAAGCGGGCGCCTGTGCGCTAGCATTAACGGCAAGTCAGGCGCAGGCATTTGAGTTTAAAGTCGGTGAGTTTGATGCTTTTGTCGATACGGTGTTCTCTGCAAGTACGGCGATGCGTACAGAAAGTGCCAAAAACCATGGTACGGCAGATCCATCGGGCAACTGGTCGATATTTAATGATGCCGGTGATGTTTATAGCTCACCACTATCGTTGTTGACCGATGCCGGCATTGGCAATGGGGATTACGGCTTTTTTACGCGTTTTTCTTACCGCTACGATTACACCATCAGGAGTAAGGACTGTAGCAACTGCGAACGTTCTAACTTGTGGCCATACGCCCCGGCAGGATTTAATCAGGGTCAGCCCGAACAGCAATTGGTCGATGGTATTGACGACCAGGCGCAAAACCTGGCGGGTAAAAAATTCACGCTTTATGACCTCTTTTTCTACGGTAACTTCCGTGTCTTAGATCGCCCGCTTAATGCCCGTGTGGGTAAGCAGGTGATTAGCTGGGGCGAAAGTAACATCATGGGCGGCGGCATTAGCCAAATGCAAAACCCGACTGATATGAGTAAGGCAACAACGCCGGGTACTGAAATTAAAGAGACCTTGTTGCCCCAGGAAACTGCTTATTTCAATCTGGGTATTACCGATAATATTAGTTTGGAGGCCTACTACACCTGGAAATGGCGCAAGTCTATCTTTGTTCCCGTGGGTACTTTCTTTAGCCCCTTTGACTTTTTGGGCGAGGGCTATAACCCCGACTTGTTTGTCCGCGGTATCGAGTATACCGGCAGTGATGAACCCGATAGCGGTGGCCAGTGGGGCATCAACATGCACTTCATTCTGGAGTCCTTGAACTTTGCCGATCTGGGAATTTACTATGTTCGCTCCCATGCGCACACCGCCTATATTGGCCGTGATCAAAGTTATATGGTGAAGCCCGATCCTGCTCGTCCTGGTGCGGATACTCTCGCCGGTTATGAGTGGAAATATGGCGAAGATCAAAATACCTACGGTATTTCATTAAACGGTGAAGCTTTATTCGGTGCCTCCTTTGCGATGGAATTGAACTTAAAGCAGAACTTCTTTGATACGCGCCAATGTCGCAACCTGTTTGGTATTAGCGCTGTAGAAGTACCCGATATCGGTGGTTTGCAAGTGGGTCAGGCCTTTGGCCCGAGTCTCGATTTCGATCCAACGACGGAATACGCCGATATCATTGATGGCTGTGATATCAATGCCAGTGATGTTTATACCTACTTGCTGAACTTCACCCGCTCAGGGGGTACCGATTTACTGGGTGCCGATACCTTGAACCTGGTATTTGATGCCTCTGCCGTATGGATTACTGAGCTGGAAGACGGTGATAAAACCGATCGTCTAAACCTTAACCCCAACGCTTGGGGGACTACGGTCGATCCCGGTACTTTCAAAGGGGTTGATGGCCTGGATCGTCCAATTACCGACTTTTCCTGGGGTTATGCCGCTGTTGCAGGGCTGGTTTATAACAACGTCTTTATGAACGTCAACGTTGCGCCTACCCTGATTTTTGTACACAACGTCGAAGGTTATACCCCGGTTAATGCTGGTTCGCTGGTCGAAAATCAGCGCACTTTGATTGCCAAACTGGGCTTCACCTATTTGAGTTCGTCAGTGGATCTTCAGTATGTCACCTGGTTGGGTACTGCTGGTACTAATGACGATCGCGACAATGTATCCATCGTATTTAAGACAAGTTTTTGAGGAGGTCATTTAAATGACTACACGTAGTATCAGAAATAGTAAATTGAGCTTTGGTCGGGCGGCGATTGCCACTTTGGCTTTGGCTGTATCGGGTGCAAGCCAGGCGGCACCGAGTGCCGAAGAATTGGCCAAGCTGGGGCTGGAGGGCACGGAATTAACACCGGCGGGGGCGATTCGGGCCGGTAATGCCGAGGGCACGATTCCCGAGTGGAAGAATGCGCCAATCGAAGTGCCGGCGGGCTTTGAAGAGGGGTCCTTTCATACCGACCCCTTTAGTGAAGACAAGGTGCTGTTCACCATTAATGCCAGTAATTATGAAGAGCACGGCGATAAATTAACGGATGGTCAGAAAAGTATGTTTAAGACATACCCTGACTATTACATGAATATTTATCAAACCCGTAGAACTGCCGTTTTTAAGCCCTATATTTACAAGGCGGCTCTGGAAAACGCGCCACGGGCCGAAGTGGTGAAGACGCCTGAAGGTGTGGTTGGCTTTAAAAATGCCATTATCTCCTGGGCCTTCCCCATTCCTAAGGATGGTGATGAGGCCTTGATGAACCAGGTGACACGCCCAATTCAGCCCTGGATGGACAGCTGGGATAATGCAGCAGCAGTTACCACCACCGGTAAATATGTAGTTAATAAACTATCTGTACAGCAGCACTGGAAGTGGAGCGAGCCGACTAACACTATTGAAGATTTTGACCCAAGTGTTGATTCGATGTTCTATTACCAGACCATCACTGCGCCCGCTAAAATTGCCGGTCAAGTAGTACTGGCAAACGACCCCGTGCACTTTATGGAGAAATTCCGTAGTGCCTGGGTTTACAGCCCTGGCCAACGTCGTGTTAAGCGCGCACCGCAGATTGTTTATGACAATCCTTTGAGTGCCAGTGATGGTTTGGCAACGACAGACCAGAAGTTTGGTTTTAATGGGCCGAATGATCGCTTTGACTGGAAACTGCTGGGCAAGCGTGAAGTATACGTACCCTATAATGCCTACAAGCTGAACTCGGGTGATCTCAAGGTGAGCGATATGATCACCGAAGATGGCCGTATGAACCAGGACCTGGCGCGTTACGAGTTGCATCGCGTGTGGGCTGTTGAGGGAACGTTGCGCGAAGGCACTAAGCACGACTACGGTCGTCGCGTGTTCTACCTCGATGAAGATTCCTGGTGGATTATGCTGATGGACGGTTATGATCGTCGTGATCAAAGCTGGCGTCTGCAAGAACTGCACAGCATTATGTGGTACGACGTGGGCTTCCTGGGCTCAACCCTGGAGACCTTCTATGATATGCAGGCAGGTCGTATGTTGGCTATTTTGCTAGACAATGAAGATACGGCGCCCGACTTTAGTATTCGTCTCAATGACGACTACTTCACGGCGTCATCTATTCGCCGTCGTGGTACTCGTTAATTGCGATAACTAAAGCCAGGATAAGCCTGGTTGATTAAAGCGCCGGTGATCTGTAAAGATTGCCGGCGTTTTTTTTTGCTCAAAATATTTATTACCTATTTCCGGCAAAATACTTGCCACGTTTTTATGTGATGAAGAGGTATTGGTGTTTTGTTTGGAAAAATGAGAGCAGGTGGTAAATACGCGAGTTGTAAATGATAAAAAATAATAGTAGGTCTTGGATTTTCTAGCGATAAGGGTCGCCGATCACTGTGCTGTATGCCTTGCAAATATAGTGTAGGGCGGAAGTCTGTGGATTTGTTGCTTTAAGTCGATAATATCGCTGCTATTAAACAGCTCATTTTTGTCCATTCACTCCCTGTGTAAGAGCTATCGCTAATTGGCTTGACGATGGGTGCACTGGATAAGTCTGTTGCTAGAGCCTTAATCTCTCAAAACTCTTGTATATAAGGCTGTGTTATAGCGGATTGGCGGGGGATACGGTGAGTGTCGTCTGGCTGCGGGAGTAAGGTCTGGTAAATTTATACTGATTTTAATAGCGTTTCTGAAAAAATAGCGTGAATTTCTATCGTTGAATTTACGATTTTATGATTATGCTGCGGCTATTGTTCCGAGCAGCAGATCACATTAAGGATGGCGATCGCCGGGTATTATGCCCTACATGACTTGTGATTATATCCCGCCACATTTGTCAGGTTAGATAATAAATAAGGGCTGGATAGAAGTAAAAGTAGGGCGGTATACAAATAAAAAATTTGCTACTGAAATTGTCTGATAGAAAATCACTGTATTAACCTAATGATACTCGATTTTAGATGACCGGTCGATAGTTATGACAGGGGTTCTTGGTATTTTTTGTTAATTTATGGTTGCTGAGATCGGTAGTTTAAAGATATTGGAATCATTGTTGAATAAGGCTGGATTTGGATAGGCAAGTATTTTGGCAGAAATTTGTCGTGTAGATGGAATTTTTTGGAGGTCAATTAAATGATTGGTAATAGTGTAGTAAATAGTAAGTTGAAGAAAAAACGTGCTTTACGAGTTGCAGTTTCAGCATTGACAATGGCAGTTGTCGCCTCGGGTTACGCTGCATCCGGATCTAAAGATCTGAGTCGACTTGGCGTTGAGGGTACGGAATTAACACCTGCTGGCGCCATACGTGCGGGTAATGCCAAGGGCACTATTCCGGCCTGGAAAAGTACACCCATAAAATCCCCGAAGGGCTTTAAGGCGGGTACCTTTCACACCGATCCCTTTGCCACTGATAAAGTACAGTTTACGATCAGTAGCAGTAATTATTTGCAGTATGCGGATAATTTAACGCTTGGACAGCAGAAAATGTTCGAATCCTACCCTGATTATTTTATGAATATCTATGAAACGCGAAGGTCAGTCGCCTTCAAGCCATATATTTATAAAGCGGCGCTAGAAAATGCAAAAAATGCCGAGAGTGTTAAGACTAAAGATGGCCGCTTGGGCTTTAACAATGCAGTCATAGCCTGGGCTTTTCCCATTCCAAAAAATGGTGACGAGGCGATATTAAACATGGTGACTCGCCCTCAGCAACCCTGGGTCGATAGCTGGGACAATATTGTTGCGGTGACCCGAAGCGGTGATTATGAGTTGAGTAAAATTTCCGTGCAAATGCACACGAAATGGAGTGAGCCGGATAATACCCTGGAAAATTTTGACCCCTCTGTTGATTCATTCTTTTATTTTCAAAACATTAAAACCCCGGCGCGCATTGCAGGTCAGGTGATCGTGGCGAACGACCCAATTCACTTTGTCGATAAATTTCGAAGTGCCTGGGTTTACAACCCTGGACAGCGCAGAGTTAAACGCGCTCCGCAAATTGTTCACGATAACCCGATGCCGGCCACCGATGGTTTGGCCACAACGGATCAGAAGTTTGGTTTGAATGGACCGAAAGATCGTTTTGACTATAAGTTGGTCGGTAAGCGCGAAATGTACATCCCCTACAATTCGTACAAAATAAACTCTGGTGATTTAAAAACCGAGGATATTATTAAGGCAAATGGCCGCTTAAATCAGAGTCACACGCGTTATGAATTACATCGCGTCTGGGTTGTTGAGGCATCGTTGCGACCGGGTTACAAGCATGATTATTCAAAGCGCGTGTTCTATCTTGATGAGGATTCCTGGTGGATAACCCTGATGGATGGCTATGATCGCGATGGTGATATCTGGCGTCTTCAGGAAATACATAGTCTTATGTGGTACGACGTTGGTTTCCTCGGTTCAACCCTTGAGACGCAATATGATATGAAGGCAGATCGCATGCTGGCATTAAATGTTGACAACGAAGATGACGCTCCCGATTTTTCAGTCCGTTTGAAAAAGAGTTATTTTACACCGTCTTCAATCCGTCGCCGTGGGGTACGTTGATTTATAAACTTGTGGGCTGTTAGCAGTTTAGTGCTTTGTTAATAGCTTGCAGTTTTATCTTGCAGCACCGTTTTTTGGTCGACAGAGTGAAGGCTGAAAGATTAATCAATTGATTAATAGTTAATGAAAGGATGTTTTTATGTCGATAAAAAAAATACTTGTTTGCGACGATTCCAAGGCCGATAGAACCAACCTGGAAGCGATTGTCAGTAGTGCTGGATGCGATGTGATATCGACTTCAAGTGGTAAGGACGCAGTTGGAAAAGCCGTGTCAGAACAACCCGATCTCATTTTTCTCGATGTGATTATGCCCGACATGGACGGTTTTGAAACCTGTCGTGCACTGCAGAAAGATCCACTGACAAAATCTATTCCAATTATCTTTGTTACCAGCAAAGGTCAGAAAGCTGACCGGGTTTGGGCGCAATTGCAAGGCGGAAAGGATCTTGTTTCGAAGCCTTATTCCAGTGAGGACATTATTTCGCAAATCAAGAAGAGTGCTTAATGGTTTGTTTGGCATGGAGCCTGAAATTTAAGGCCTGGTTTTAAAAGGAAAAATTATGTCCTCTGTAAATAACAGTGCTTCTGATTATCTGCAACTTCCGCCTTCACTGGCCTTGCAAAGAGATGTCGGCTCCGTTGATTTAATGACCGGAGGTGATGATCTTCTCGATCATGGTCGCATGCGCTACGGCTTTCAGATTTCCGGTATGGGTTTGTTGGTAGATGCGGATACGGTTGCTGAAGTTGTGCCGCGTCCGGTTCCCGTGCGTATCCCTAGAACCCCGGCCTGGTTTTCTGGTTTAACCAATTTGCGCGGTACTCTGGTGCCAATGTTCGATCTAAAGCTATTGCTGGGCCTCCATGATCAGCAGAGTAGTTATGAAAGTTTTGCCCTTATAGTCGGTCAGGGGGAGGAGGCCATGGGTTTTTTTATTGAGCAATATCCGATGGGTCTCGATGGCCTCGAGGCGGTAGTAGAGAAGCCCCCGCTGCCAAAGATGTTGATGCCTTTTTCAGGTCAGGCATATTTTGCCAATGATTCGATTTACGTCGAACTGAATTATTCACGTTTTTTTTCGTCACTGTCAGCCAGGCTGGCAGCATAAATTATTACAAAAATATTGTTTAGAAATTTATTTTGACAAGGAATTAAGAAACCAATGAAATTTAATCCAAGAGAATTTATTAAAGGCAATAAGCTGGTACTCAAAAATAGCGTCGGCAATCGTCTAGTTACAGCTGTTGCTGTTATGGCTCTTCCTATTGCGCTATTGACCTTTGCGGTCTATCAAACGCAGGAGGAGAAGGTCTCGCAGGCTGTGGCTGAAGAACAGGGCATGTCCTATCTACGCCCAGTGCTGGATTTGATGGTGACACTTTCTGAACGCCGCGACATTACTGCTTTGCAGTTGAGTAGTTATTCCAGTTTTCAGAACTTACTCGAAGAGCAGACCACACGGGTTGATGACAAGGTGGCAGCGGTTGATTCTGCTCATAATAAATATGCAAGCATGTTGGGTCAATCAGATAGCTGGCAACAAATTGCAGGCAACTGGCAGACCTTGCGTGAGGATAACTTGAATTTCTCCCAGGACAGGGGATTGCCGGAGCATAACCTACTGCTCTCGGAGCTTTTTGCTCACGGCTCACGGGTTGCCGATCAGTCGGGTCTCAACCTTGACCCAGGCAACGAAAGTTCACGGATGATTGATTTGTCGGTTAATAAAATGCCGCGCCTTCTCGACCAACTGGGTCTGTTGCGCTTGCGGGTGACCGAGGTTTCCGAGCGCGGTAGTTTGACGGTTGAGGACAACATTGAACTGACGGGTGCAAAGTTCATTGTTAAGGAGCAGATTAACGAGCTCAAAACTGATTTCAATCTGGCCTTTAATGAGGGCTCTGTGCTGCGTGCTCGCTTAGAGCCGACCTTTCTGTCTTTTATTGAAAGTGTCAGCCAGGTGATTGAGGATGCCAACATTATTGAAGATGATTTCTTGCTGGGTATTGAAGCCAATACCGGTGAGGGCTATTTGCTAGAAGTAGAACTCGAGAGCCGCACTGAACACGTCTTTGAAAACGCCACCCAATCGATTGCCCTCGGTGCCGAATTTCTCGCCGTTGTCGATCAAAACTTGAAATCTCACCTGCAAGCTCGAGTCGACGAGGCAGTAGCCACGCAGAATATCTATCTCGGTTCTGCGGCACTCGCGCTTTTCGTTGCTCTGGTACTTTCCGTATTGACTATTCGCTCGGTAACGACGCCGATTGCCAAGCTTAACGCCGTGGCATTGGCGGTTGCAGAGGGTGATTCAGAGGCTCGCTCTGGTTTGAGCAGCAGCGATGAAATCGGTGAGTTGGGACGCCAGGTCGACTTGATGATCGATACACAAGTTGCCACTGCGCAACAAATTTCAGAAGAAAATGAACAGCTCAACGATTCGATTATTGGCATACTCCAGGCGGCAAGCGCCTTGACGACCAACGACCTGACGGTGAAAGTACCGGTCGCTGAGGACATCACTGGCGCTATTTCCGATGCACTTAACACAATTTCCCGCTCTACTTCCGACGTTCTCGGTGAAGTCGTGGGTATTGCCGAGCTGGTCGCAGAGCGAGCCGATGAGGTTCAGGGACAGGCCACCACGGTAACCTCTCTGTCAGAAGATGAGCGCAAGGTGGTAGCCAGTGCCAAGCAGCGACTCGATACGGCATCTAGCTCGATGATGAAAATTGCCCAGACGGCACGTTTGTGTAACGAAGCGGCGGGCGACGCGATTGGTACCACCGAGCAGGCACAGTCCACGGTGGGCGATACGATTGAGGGTATTAACCTGATTCGCGACACCATTCGTGAAACAGAAAAACGTATTAAGCGCCTCGGTGAGCGCTCGCAGGAAATTGGTGGTGTAGTTAGCCTGATTAACAACATCGCTGAACGCACCCATATTCTCGCCTTGAACGCGAGTATGCACGCCGCCTCGGCGGGTGAAGCGGGTCGTGGTTTTGCGGTCGTTGCCAACGAAGTACAGCGTCTTGCGGAGAACTCCCGTGAAGCGACGGCCGATATTGCCAGCCTGGTGAACAATATTCAGGTGGAAACGGCCGATACCGTGGTGACCATGAACGAGGTGATTAGCCGCGTAGTCTCGGGTACTGCCCTGGCTGAGCAGGCGGGTAGCGAGATGAAAGAAACGCGCGAGACTACGGCCAAGTTGGTAGGGCTGGTTGAGCAAATCGCCAGTGACTCTTTAAACCAGGCCAAGCTGAGTAAGGTGCTGCGTGAAGATCACGATGCGATTGAGGATAGCTCGACGCAAACCTATGAAAACCTTGATGCGCAGATGGGTAATACCAAAAGTCTGGTGAACCTGTCCACGCGCCTGCTCGAATCGGTGGGTGTCTTCACCCTGCCGCGCAAGGTCAGCAATGTCACGCCAATTGATAGTGCGCTTGATACTGGTCTGCAGTCTGCTGAACTGGGTGCATAAACGATGTCTTTTGAGCGTTTATGGAGGCTGACAGGTCATGGTTGAACCGATGGAAGATGAACGCACACTGGCCTCGCTCGAGAGTTTGCCCGAGGCCTTTGCCGAACTGAGTGCGGGAATGCTCGCCGAGCCGGATGCACGACAGGAAAAGGCGCTAGAATTTGCCTGTTTACTGCACCATGCAGGTGGCCTGGCGGTGACCAAGGAATGGCTCGGCTTACTCGATGTCTGTTCTCTACTGGGGGAGCAGCTGGAGGTTTTTGCCGCTGAGGCGCAGTTATTGAGTACGCCAGTACTGAATGCCTGTGCCGACTGGGCTGGCTTATTACAGTACTACCTGAATCACCCCAAGGACCCCACAGCCAGTGCGGCGCTAGTGGAATACCTGTGCCAGCCGTGCTGGGCTCTGTCGATTGAACCCAGCTATGCGGCTGACTTGCAGCAGATGCTGAGCTTTATTGTCTTAGATGAGCTTTCAGATGAACTCTTGTTAGCGGCCTTCGCTGATGATATCGAAGACTCGAGCGATCTTGCCGAGCTCGAAGGCCTGACTGATGCCACCGATAGTGAGGCTGAGGACCTGGAGATGTTGGCTGTGTTTGCCGACGATACCAGTGCCGATGTGCTGGCGAAATTTGGTGTGGAAGACGACTTGTCTGTGCTTGCCGATTTAGATGGTGAGACCGATAGTGAGACCGATAGCGACAGTGATATTGATCCCGCCTGGGCGGCACTTGAGTCTCTGGCTGATGAAACTGATGGCGTAATTGAGGCCGGTGCATTTGAAGAAGCGCTGGAATTGATGGCTACCGATGCCCCGAGTACGGACTCTCTGCTAAGTACTATTGCGGTAGAAGAGCTTGACGCCTCCGCATTTGAGGCGAGCACTGAGGAAGTAGATAGCCTGGCAGCCTTTGCCGATGAGTTGGTCGCAGAAGAATTAGCTTTGCTCAAAACAGATGAGCTAGCTGCCGATCCGCTCGCTGAAGAATTATCCCTGGCCGAGGCAGAAGACAGTGATGCTGATTTACCGGAAGGTGTTAGTCAGTTATTGGCTATTCTGATTGCCGAATTGCCGCAAATTGAAGTTGCCCTCAATGAATGGCTGGGCTTACTGGCCACAGCCGGCGTCGCCGAGGACATTAAAGCCGAAGCCTGTGCGACAACTCAGGAGCTCTTTGGTCGACTACAGGCGGCATCCGAGTCCATGGGGCTGGTGGGCCTGTCGCAGGTTAGTGCAGCGGCGATTATTAATCTGCTGCAGATCGACAGTGAGCAAGATCAGTCCCACTGGGTAGCAATTCTCTCATTACTCCGCGCCTACCTGATTAATCCCCTAAAGGTTCAGGTGAGCGATGAAATAGGCCGCTTTTTAAGCGATCAGCGCCTACCTGAGCCACTGACTCAGGATGAGGCCGAGGCGTTGGTGCAGGCGCTTTCTCAGCCCGATTTTTCGCTGTTTGAAGATGAGGTGGATGATCGCTTGCAAGAGGCGACTGCCGAGCATGTCAGCCTCGACGTTGGCGACGATGTCAGCCCCGAATTACTCGATGGTTTGCTGCAGGAATTGCCGCAGTACAGCGAGGCGTTTTCTCTGGCGGTGCAGCGGCTGATTAAGGGCGGCGACATGGAGGATGTCAATGAGGCCCAGAGAATTGCCCACACCTTAAAAGGGGCGGGCAATGTGGTGGGTATTCGCGGTGTGGCGGAATTAACCCATCAGCTTGAAGATATTTTGATTGTGCTGGCCAGGCACGAGACTTTACCCTCCCGCGCGCTGGCCGAGACCTTGAGCAAGGCCTCGGATTGTCTGGAAAGCATGTCGGATGCCCTGCAGGGCTTTAGCAGTGCGCCAGATAATGCTCAGCAAGTGCTGCAGGAAGTCCTCGATTGGGCGAACTTGATCGACAGCGAGGGCCCACCCGAACCGGACTCAGAAATTACCATTGCGCCTCGCCCCGCGCCGATACCGGTGCTGGATTTAGCAGAGCTGGAAGCACTTGAACCATCGAGCGCGGATGCGCCCACCGAGTCACCCGCGGTTGCACCGGTTGCGAGTGCGCTTGAGGCTTCTTCTGTTCCTGCCCAGGCCAGTGGGCAGCGCGATACAAAAGCGGAAAATGCCACTCTGCGAGTTTCCGCCGGGCTGGTCGACGATTTATTGCGCCTGGTGGGTGAGGCGACCATTCTCAACGCCCAGTTGCGTGAGCGGGTAGAGCAGACCCAGGAGCGGGCGCAGCTACTTGAAGCCCAGTTTGACTCGATACACCAGCTGGGATCGGAGCTGGAAGAACTGGTGGATATTAAGGATTTTTCCAGCCATCGCGAAGCCGATGATGACTTCGATGCCCTGGAAATGGACCAATATAACGAGCTGCACAGTTATAGCCGTCGCATGATCGAAGCGGCCGTCGATGCCAAAGAAATGGGCCAGGAGATTCTCGGCGAGCTGGGTAAGCTCGACGATATGATCGTCACCCAGGGGCAGCTCAACAGTGAAACCCATGAGGGTGTGCTGAAAACCCGCATGGTGCCCGTTGAATCCGTGTTTGCGCGACTGCAGCGTTGTGTGCGCCAGACCTGTCGCACGACGGACAAGCAGGTCGATTTAATTTTGAGCGGTGGCGACACCATGATGGACAGCGAGGTCTTGCGTGATGTCGTCGATCCGGTGATGCACCTGCTGCGCAATGCCATTGACCATGGCATTGAAGCGGCCGATAGCCGCACCAGCGCCGGCAAAAGTAGTAGCGGCAAACTGGAACTGAGCTTTTCTCGCGACGGCAACCATATTCTGGTGCGCTGTAAAGATGACGGTGGCGGGCTGGATTACGATGCCATTCGGCTTTCTGCGGTGCGCGATGGCCTGCTCGAAGAAGATGCTGATGTCGCTGAAGATGAGCTCAAGCGCATGGTGCTGCGGCCCAATTTTACCACCCGTGCGACGGCCACTCAGGTGTCTGGGCGGGGTATTGGCTTGAATGCCGTGTATGGCCAGGTGCTCGATCTCAAGGGTTCATTGCAACTCGATTCGGTGCGCGGCGAGGGCTGCACGATGGATATTCGTCTGCCCGTGACGCTACTGTCGACCCATGCCTTGTTGGTGCGAGTCGATCAACAAACCTATGCCCTGGCGAGTCGTGGCATTGAACGCATTGTCCATGCCGGTGATGGCGAGTTTGCCTTTTTCGGTGGTGAACTGGTGTATCGCCTCGATCATCAACCCTACCGTGTGCGCCGTCTCGCCAATGTGCTGGGACTGGAGGCGGAGGCGGTTGAGGGTGCTGAGCAGACGGGGTCGGTGATTTTGATGGAAATCGACGAGCAGATTGAGGCTGTCGTGGTTGACGAGGTGGTGGGTAGCCGCGAGCTCGTGGTGAAAACCCTGGGGCAATACATGCCCAAATTAACCGGTATTGTCGGTGCCACCATCCTCGGTGATGGCCAGGTGTCGCCGGTACTCGATTTAGTTGAAATGCTCAGGCAGCCCGTCGCCTTTGAGCAACATGCCGCCAACGAATATGGCCGTGTGACGAGCGACAGTGCCCCTCAACGCCCCGTGGCCATCGTCGTCGATGATTCGCTAAGTGCGCGCCGCGCCCTGGCGCAATTATTGACCGATGCTGGCTACGAGGTGCAAACCGCCTGTGATGGTCTGGAAGCCGTTGACCTGCTGGGTTCGGTACGCCCCGATATTATGTTTGTCGACATGGAAATGCCGCGCATGAACGGCATTGAATTAACCGCGCACTTGCGTTCGCGAGGCGGCTTTGATGAGCTACCGGTGGTGATGATTACCTCGCGTAGCACCGAGAAGCACCGTCGTCAGGCGGCGGATGCCGGGGTTAATCTCTACCTCACTAAACCCTTCTCCGATGATCAACTGATGAGCCAGATCGAAGCGTTGACGAGCAGCTTCGCATGAGTCGCCAGGTGCTTAGTCAAAACGCAGAGCAGCTGATGGCGGTGCTGAATTTTGCCGGCCTGCGTCTTGCCGTGCCCCTCGCAGAGGTGCACTCCCTGTCCTCGGTCTTAGATCTGGATGACAGTCAGGCCAATGCCTCCATTCTCGCTCAGGTTGAGGTCAATGGGCGCGAGTTGCCCGCTTTTGGTTTTGATGCTGAGCTGGGCCCCTTGCACTCGGTGCCCGACGATTACCGGGTGTGTGTCAATCTGGGCGCAGCGACTGCCGAGCTGGGTATTCTTTGTCAGAGTATTGAAACACTCGAACAGACTGTCAGCGAAGAAGCGTTACCCGCGTGCCTGTCGACAGTTAGCTCCATGGTGAAAGGGCTGGCCTTACATAATGAGGAGGTTCTACTGTGCACCCATTTTTCGGCGCTGGTCGCACACATCGCTGCGGCGGAGCAGGTCGGTGCTGGTGCTTTGTTGAGCGCTGGGGAGGCGAGCTAAAATGTCATTACAGAATCAACAGGTGGTAGCGCCGACTGAACAGACCTCATCCGCCTGGTTGCTCGATATTTCGGGGGGGCTCACGGTCGCCGTGGCGGCTCAGGACGTGATCTATGTCTACCCAGAAGCACCCCAGGTTTTCCCCGTTCCACAAAGCCCAGACCATGTGCCGGGTGTGGTGAACTGGCAGCAGCGGCTGGTGCCTATTATCGACCTCGGTATCTATCTGGGTCTGCCGCAGGCAGAGAATTATTCAAGCGCTATTAAGGTGATGGCGTTGGTGACTTTGGGTGATGCAAAGCTGGGTGCTTTGGCACTCGAGAAAATACCCGAGCGCGCAGAAGTGGCAGACAGCAGTCAGTGCGAGCTGCCCGCCAATCTGCAAGCCTGGCACCTTCTGGCACTCTCATGTTTTATGCACGGTAGCCGAGGTGCGGTACCTATACTCGATCTCAATACGGTTTTTGGCAGCCAGTTGAGCCCCGGCGGGTCGGCTCAGAGGGTGGTCTGTCGCGACAGGGGCAGCGCCGCATAGGGGCGCTGTTATGATTTTTTTATAGTTTTAAGTTTTTGGATAAAAATAAATAAAGGGAGGTAGTGTGGATAATATTCTTCGTGTATCGCAAATAGGCTTGTCAGCGCGAGAAGTGACGGTGTTGAGAAGTATGTTTGGGGTGCTGCCCCAGTTGAAAAATGGCCATGTTTTTATTGATTTGGATGAGGGTATTAAGCCCAATGTGGTGCTGCTCAATGCGGATTCTCATGAGGCCATCGCCCAATGGAAAGCCTTTTCTGCCCAGCAGAAAGGTGTCGTCCCGGTTTTAACCTCGGCTACCAAATCGAGTGATAGTGTGAAGCATTTGAAGTTGATTTTTATGCAGCGTCCGATCACGGTGAAGCGCCTTTTAAGCATGCTTGAGCAGGTCGTTGCAGCCAGCCTTTCCGCACGCACAGCCCGAACGGCAAGTGTTAAAGCAGAAGATAAAAAGAATGATCTGAGTATTCTTGTGGTTGATGATAGCCTTTCGGTGCGCAAGTATATGGAGCTGAAACTGCCGGAAATTATATCCGGGCCACTGAATATTGAATTCGCCAGCAACGGGCGGGATGCGATGGAATATATTTGGGCACAAGATGTCCACCTGGTGTTTCTCGATGTCATTATGCCCGGCATGGATGGCTACAATGTTTGCAAAGCGATTAAGGCTGAAAAGCTCTCCGATGTGATTATGCTGACCGGTAAGAAATCGCCCATCGACAGGGTGAGGGGTTCGCTGTCGGGTTGTGATGCCTATCTGACCAAGCCACCCCAGGACAGGAAATTACGGGAAGTGGTGCAGCAGAGTTTAAAGCGCCTGGGGCGCGAAGGCATCAATGAGGTGCGTGAAGCCAGGCCTGCGCCGAATCGAGTGCGAGCGGCAATTGGACGCCCGGTCAGTCAGTAAGGGGCCGCTCTGCATTAGCCGTGTGAAGAGCATAAAAAAGACACACACCGGCTAATGCAATATGACGTCGATCCTTGTTTTGATTGTCCGTAAGCAGGGTAGGCGATAAAGCTCAGCAGTCCATTCCGAAAGGCCTTTCCCCGCTTCTTAATAAGGGCAGGGGTGCAAGATGGGCAAAGCCATTTTGCGCTGTATAAAGCCCTTCCTCCTCAAAAGTTCACCTGTTTTACCGACACTGCTTTAAGTCGTACTTAGCCTAAAAATAATACCTCTTCTTCAATATTGGCGCGGGGCACTATTGTTTTGTTGGCCGGCACGCTTGTGTCTTCGTAGCCGAAAGAGATGCCGATCAACACCGCGAGGCCGTCGTCGAGGCCAAAGTGCTCGCGAATAATATCCGGATAGCGGCTGACACTGGCCTGGGCGCAGGAGCCGATACCGTGGGCGGTCATCGATAGCATCAGGGTTTGCGCATACATGCCGACGTCGATGGCGACGGACTCATTGAATATTTTCGGCATGGAAATAAAGGCAATGTGGGGCGCGTCGAAGAGCTCGAAGTTGCGCATCATCGCCCATAGTCGGCCCTCTTTGTCGTTCCGGCCGATATCCATATTGTTGTAGAGCTCGACGGCAGTGTCGACCTGGCGCTGGCGAAAGACGCCCTCAAAGCGCTCGGTACGGGAGTAGTCGGGGTTGGGCGCTACCTGCTGCTCAACGGCGGCGACGAGCTTATCGCGCAGTGCCTTACAGGATTCACCCGAGGCGACGGCGACGTTCCAGGGCTGAATATTGCAGTTTGACGGCGCCTGTTGGGCGAGGGCAAAAATTTTATGCAGTTCCTCTTTGGGTATGGCTTTGGGCAGGAAACCCCGTACCGATTTGCGTTGCTCTATCACCTCGTCAAAAGTGGCGGGGCTGGCTGTGTTGTTCTCTGTCATGGTGGGGCTCTATAGGTCGTTAAATGAGTAGTGGCTTGGTGTTATGGTTTTATTGCTTGCCTTTAGTTTACTACGACTCATCGCCGAGCAGGGCGGTGAGTCGTCACTGCAGTCCCGCCGGTGATACAATTTAAGCTCTACATTCATTAGCGAGAGGAAGAGAGATGGCCGGTTACTATTTTGAAGATTTTGAAGAGGGCGCAGTTTTTGATCACCAGGTGCGTCGCACCGTGAGCGAATACGATAATACCCTGTTCAGCTGCCTGACCATGAACACCCAGCCCCTGCACATCGATGCCGAGTTTTCCAAAGACAGTATTTACGGTGAGCGCATCGTTAACAGCATGTTCACCCTGGCTCTGGTGGTTGGTGTACAGGTCACGGAACTGACTCTGGGCACCACCCTGGGCAACCTCGGTATGACCGATATTTCCTTCCCGCGCCCGACCTTTCACGGCGACACCGTGCGTGCTCGCACGACTATTTTGAACAAGCGCATCAGTAAATCACGCGATGACTCGGGCATCGTTAACTTTCTGCACGAGGGCTTTAATCAGAAGGATGAGCTGATTGCCACCGTCAAGCGTACGGCCTTGATGTCCACGCGCCCCAAAGACTAAATAGCGGAGAATATTGATGCGATCAATGCTTTTTTTACCCGCCGATAGCGAGAAGAAAATTGCCAAGGGTGCGGGCACCAATGCCGATGGTTTGATTCTCGATCTGGAAGATTCCGTTGCCCTGAGCCGTAAAGACGAGGGCCGACGCCTGGCGCGTGAATACCTCGATGCCAACCCTTTGGGGTCGCGCACTCAAAAACTGCTGGTCAGGGTTAATCCCCTGTGTGGCGATATGACTCTGGGTGATCTCGCCGCTGTTGTCGGTGGTGCGCCGGATTATATTTTGCTGCCCAAGTACCGCACCCGTGAGGATGTGATTCGCTTCGACCACTATATTAGCGCTCTCGAAGCGCGAGATGGCGTACCTGCCGGCCATATCAAAATATTGGTGATTGGCACGGAAACCGGCCAGGGCGTACTCAATATGGCTGGCTTGACCGGCTGTAGCGATCGGCTGGCCTACGTTAGCTGGGGTGAGTTTGACCTCTCCGCCGATGTCGGCGCCGAAACCCATCGCCTGCCCGACGGCAACTGGGACGACCTGTTCCGCACGGCGCGCAGCCTGTGTCTGGCGGCAGCGGCTTCCGCAGAAATTGAACCCTGCAACACCGTGTTCACGGACTTTAAGGATGACGACGGATTGCGCGATGCCTGTCTCGGTGCTCGTCGTGCCGGTTTTACCTGCATGATGGCAATTCATCCCAATCAGGTCGATATCATTAACGAGTCGTTCTCGTTTACCGCCGAGCAGCTGGAGTGGTCGCGGCGCGTGGTTGAAGTGTTTGAGGCCAATCCCGATATGGGTGTTGTCGGTCTCGATGGCATTATGTTGGACAAGCCCCACTACACTCAGGCGCAGCGCATGATTGAGCGCTCCAAGGCCTATGACTAAACGCGATTAGTCGATTTACGAGCCTCGCTTTACTCATGTTAAGCAAGTGGTGGATAGAGTTTTTAATGAAGCTATTTGCTTGACCTCTGTGCGGATCGGGGTTGTTCTTTATTTGGCAGCAGGTTGGGCTTTTTGCTGCTAGAGTGATAGAACTAGTTTACATATCAAGGACGTTTAGTGTCGGATCTGATCTATGTGGGGCGCCAGTCAATTTATGACCGGGACTTTAATGTCGCTGCATATGAGTTGCTGTATCGCTCCGATAGCAGGAATTATGTCGATGTTGACGACCACAGTATGGCGACGGCGGCCTTGCTGAATAATGTCTTTACCAGCATTGGTTTTGGCGATCTGGTCGGCGATAAACCCGCATTTATCAATATGCCCCGGGAGTTTCTGGTGGGCAGTTATCCCATCCCCGATATTAACTCCAGCATTGTGGTGGAAATCCTTGAGCATGTGGAGCCCGATGAGGATGTTATCGATGCGCTGCTGATCTTAAAAAAGCGCGGCTACACCCTCGCTCTGGATGATTATATTTTTGAGGCCGAGCATGAGCCCTTCCTGAAAATTGTCGATATCATCAAGCTCGATGTGGCGGATATTGGCATCGACTCACTGCGCGAAAAGATCGCTCAGCTCAAACCCTATAATGTCAAACTGCTGGCGGAAAAGGTAGAAACCCAGCGGGAGGTCGAGCAGTGCCTGGCCATGGGCTTTGATCTCTTCCAGGGCTATTATTTTTCTCGCCCCAAAATTGTCAGTGGTAAAAAAATCAGCCCCAACCAAATTGCGGTGGTCGAGCTGGCGGCTAAATTGCGCCAGCAGAATATCGATGTGGACAGTTTGTTCGGGCCAATTTCTCGGGATGTCACCCTTAGCTATAAGCTCTTGCGCTACGTGAATTCGGCGATGTATAGCTTTGAGCGAGAAATCACCTCGATCGATGAAGCGGTGACTATCCTCGGCCTCGATACTCTGGTGCGTTTGGTGCATGTGGTGATGGCGGGTAGCTTTAGTCAGGACAATGGCGACATCCTTGAATCGGCTTTGGTGCGAGCCCTGATGTGTGAAGCCCTGGCCGTCGAACTCTTTGAAAAGTCGGATCGGGGAACATATTTTATGACGGGCCTGTTTTCTCAGCTCGATGCGCTATTGGGCATACCGCTGGTCGATGCCCTGGCAGATCTGCCCCTGGAGCATAGAGTTAAGCAAGCGCTGTTAATTGGCAGCGGTGAGCTGGGTGAGGTGTTGAGCGCAGTGGTCGATTATTGCGAGGGTCGCATTGACAACCTGGCGACAGCCCACGTGGATTCAAAGCGTTTGATGGATTGTTATCTGGAGGTGCTACCTGTGGCGCGCCAATATACCGAGTTTAGCGGCTGACAATTCCCGTTTTCTGGTGCTCTCTGGTGCCTCCCTAGTCCGCACCTGGTTTCAATTACTCCACTCCCACTCCCACTCCCACTCCCATAGCATCGTGCGAGTGCCTTATACGAAAGTATCGACTGAGTTACCACTGCCTGGCTTGGCATCGGTATTCTGTGCCGCCAGCAATAATGCGGTGAGCTCGGCTCGGGCCTCGGTGGCCAGTTGCTGAGCGTTGGCGGCCACTCTGCGGTCTTGCTGTGAGGGTTGCGCCGGTGCCAGCGCGGCGCGTTTGAGTTGCAGGGCCTTTTGCAGGGTTGCTCTGGGGTCGCCCGCTATTTTGCTACTGTCGATATTAACGTGTCCGGAGCTAGCATACTGCCGGCCATCGGGGCCTCTGGTGTACTGGTAGTTGGGTGCACCGGTAAAGGGGCCGCCAACACTGGCATGGGCCTGTTCGTGGGCCCTGACTTCGCGGTCACGGTTTTTCAGCTGGCGCAGTTGCGCTAATTCATCGGCTGTCAGTGGCTGGACAACGGTGTTTTTAGCTGCTTTTGTTGTGAGTTGTTGTGGCTCATCGCGAGCATCACTTGCAACAGGGCCTGGCGGCCCAAGGGCTTTGTCGCTGCTTTGATCCCCATTGCTGGCTGGTGCTCTGCTAAAAACAGTAGCCGGCAGTGGCGGGCTTGCGGATACTTGCACCCTTCCTTTCCTAAATAGTTACCTGAATAATTGCCAGAAACAGTGAGTTAAAAAGTTGCCTTGTCTATTTATAGAGCAGTTTAGTCGATGCTGGAAAAATCACCGGTGGGCGCTGCTTAACGGAGCCTCTTAATTGCTCTCGATAATGCGGTCAATAAACTCTTTCAGTTCGCGCTGGGCGTCATCATCAATAAAGGTAAATTCCAGCTGGCAGTAATACTGCTTATCCAGCTCCTGCACGTGAAGGACCTTGGCATACACTTCACTGGTCTGGTTGGACATCATCGACAGGGCAAAGTGAATTTTAATCTCGGCACTGGGCTGAATGGGCATGGGCAAAACGGCCATCATGCCGTTATAGCTGATGTTGTTGATATGTCCTTCGTACTCCTCGGTCTGCACGGTTTTACCGGCCACCGTTTGAAAATTGAGGGGCATATTGACGGCAATACGCGGACTTTTACGGATTTCGCGCTGTGGCACTTCCAGCTGCTTGGGTCGGTTAGTCGATAGCAATTCATAGAGGCGAACGCTTTTGGAGCGGCCTTTCACCAGTACGTCATTAATAGTACCGACGGTGACGTACTCTGCCGCTAAGTCATAAGTGCTCTCGCTGAGCATGATTTGCCCGCGCAAGCTGTGGGCCTCAATACGCGAGGTCAGGTTCACCTCATTGCCGATCACCGTGTATTCGCTGTGCAGTTTCGAGCCGAGGTTGCCGGCCACTACCGTGCCCGTATTGAGGCCGATGCCCATGTAAATATTGGGCAGGCCAAGAGCTCGGTTGGTGGCGTTGACATCGTTCATGGCGAGCTGCATTTCCACCGCACAGGCGAGGGCTCTCTCCAGATCATCCTCGCCGCTGGAGGGTGCGCCAAACAGGGCCATTACCGAGTCGCCCATAAATTTATCGATGGTGCCGCCGTAGTGGAGAATGATTTCGCTCATTTTGTGAAAGTAGCGATTTAAAAGATCGATTAACTCCTTAGCGGTATGTTTTTCCGACATGGCGCTGAAGCCACGCAAGTCAGCGAGCAGAATGGTGACCTGCTTCTGTTCTGACTTATGGTTGTCACCGGTAGCATCACTGATGAGTGTGTAAAACTCCTGGGCCAGGGCACTCTCATCGAGTGTTTTTTGTACGCTGTTGGGTGCAGCGGGAGCAGGGCGATTGCGCAGGCTGTGGAGCAGGTTTTGAATTAGGATCTGTTTCTCATTCTCTTGCATAAGTCGTTGTCTGCTCGATCAAATATTGATATAGGCCCTAGTGTAATCGGCTGCCCGCCAATTTAAAACAGTTCGCCAGTTTTGGCTGCTAAACAGGGGCTACCTGTCTGCCTGGTGCTAGAGGCTTTAAAGCTCACTGGCGAGGAATTGAGCCGTCGTATCGTGGTCACCAACACCGAGAATGGCGCAATTTAAGTCGCTGACACCAATGTCCCGCAGGCGTTGAATCTTGCGTCGCAGTTCGGCCTCGTCGCCAACAAAGGCGATATCTGCTGGCCCGTCGGCTCCCTCTCGGTCGAGCATGGCACGATAGGAGTCGAGCTGGCCGTACATTTTCATGCCTTTATTGATGCGTGCTGTGGCGCTGTCTTTATCGCTGACAATGGCGGTGGGGATGCCAGCCACGATGCGCGGAAGTGGTCGGTCTGCGGCCTCGGCGGCCAGGCGCAGCTTGGGGATGATGTGTTGTTCCAGGGTTTTCGGGCCGGTCATCCAGGTGATGGTGCCGTCGGCGTAAGTCCCCGCCAGTTTGAGCATGGCATCACCCAGGGCTGCGACCACGAGTGGTACAGATGCCGACTCGGGGACGGCAATTTGGCCACGGGCTTTATAGCGTTCACCGCTGAAGTCGACTTTTTCCTTGTTCAGGGCGGGGGCCAGTATTTGCAGATATTCGTCCATATGTCGGGCGGGCTTACTGTAACCCAGGCCAAACATGCCCTCAATAATGGGTTTGTGGGACAGGCCTATACCCAGGGTAAAGCGCCCTTTTGATGCGGCATTGGTAGTGGCCGCCTGTTGGGCCATCACCAGGGGGTGGCGAGGGTAGGAGGGCACGACGGCGGTGCCGAGTTTGATGGTGCTGGTTTGCTGTCCAACCAGGGCGAGAGCCGTCATCGCATCCAGGCCGAACATATGGGCCATCCAGAAGCAGTCAAAGCCAAGTTTTTCCATGCTTTGTGCGCGCTCGATTAAGCCATCGATGGTGGTTTCTGGCCCCGATGCGGCGCCGGAGTTAATTCCGATCTTCATGAGATTGACCCTGTTATTGGCTGGCCCTTACTTTTTATTATGTCAGTCGCCCAATATATGAGGGCTTTTTTAGGCTTAGCGGCTGCCTTCATCCTAAACAAGCTCACGGTGACGGGCAAATAGAATATTCCCCGGATAGCGTCTTGCTGGCTTGTAAAACCGAGGCGACAAAATTTCTGGTCACAAAAAAAAGGCTGAACACAGCTGAAAACCCCCTGGATTGTTTGACCTCACCCCGATGATTTGGAAGAATGTAAATACCTTTACAGGGTTGTTTGCGTTACCCCTTTGCCCGGGCTGCAAACTCGAATCATTAAATTAAAAAAGGATGGAGGTAACATGGCTACTCGTAAACCAGGTATATCAGCGGACTCTCATATTGTTGAGCCGCCAAACACGTATATTGACTTTATCGACCCCAAATTCCGTGATCGCGCGCCAACAGTCATTGATGGCCCAACCGGTGGTTCCATTTTCAACATTCCCGGTCTCGATGACATTATCCCCCTGGCTCTGCTCGGCGCCGCAGGCGTACCCGCTGCAGAACTGCCCAAGTATCGCGATGCCAAGTTTGACGAGCTGCCTAATGCAGCCTGGAACCCAAACTTCCGTGCCGAAGTTCAGGACCAGGATGGCGTTTGTGCGGAAGTCATCTACGCCTCGGTGGGCATGATCATCTGTGGCCATCCCGATCTTGAGTATAAGAATGCCTGCATGCAGGCCTATAACCGTTGGCTGGAAACTTTCTGTGGCGCTCAGCCCAACCGCCTCTTTGGTTTGGGTCAATCTGCTGTTATGTCAGTTGATTCTGCAATCGAAGACGTAAAGCGCGCCAAGGCTCAGGGTATGGTCGGCATGATGATGCCCGGTCGCCCCGGTTACGCCGATTATGATCACGCCGATTACGATGCCCTGTGGCAGTGTTCTATCGATCTGGATATGCCTATGTGCTTCCACATCCTCACTTCCGATGACTGTGGTGTTAAAGAAGTACTGGCACCGAAGCGTGGTCATGCGGCTAACGGCTTTATGAACATTATTCGTGGTGTTCAGGACGTGCTGGGTGTCTTCCTGTTTGGTGGTGTCTTTGAGCGTCACCCCAAGCTAAAAATGGTGGTTGCCGAGGGCGATGCCGGTTGGATTCCTCACTATAAGTACCGTGCCGATCACGCTATCGCTCGCCTGGGGCCAGCGGTTGAATGCCAGCTGACACGTCCACCGAGTGAGTATATTGACGAGAATGTTTCATTTACTTTCCAGGATGACGAAACGGCTTATCGCAACCAGGATGTTATCGACAGCGGTTGCCTGATGTGGGCCAACGACTACCCGCACACCGATGCTTGCTGGCCCATTTCGCAGCAAATTCTTGACGAGCAGATGGGTCACCTGACCATCGAGCAGCAGAATGCTTGTGTACACGACAATGTGAAGAAGCTCTTCAACTTGAACGTGAATGTGTAATGTAAGTTAAGCCTTTCAGGTTTAGAACAACCCCGTAGCATATTGCTGTTACGGGGTTTTTTTTGCCTTTGAATTAGTGAATCGGCATGATTGAATATTTTTGCGAGGTATAAAATGAATAATCGTTTCGCAGCACTACACGGCGAGCAAGCCGTCGAACCCCGTTTGACAGAGGGCTGGCAGTGCAGTCGCATGACGCCAGTCAGTGCCTTATTTGGTGCCAATGGCATGCAATTTGGCACCGATGGCCGGCTTTACGTTGCCCAGGCCATGGGTAGTCAGGTAACGGCCATTGATACGGTGACGGGTGCACTGGAAGTCATTGCCGAGAATGGTGGGCCGATTACCGGGCCGGATGATGTCGCCTTTGACTCACAGGGCAATATGTACTCCACAGAGGTGATGAGCGCCCGGGTGAGCATGCGCAAGCCCGATGGTGAAGTCACTATCGTTTCTGACGAACTGCCCTCCGCCAACGGTGTCACCGTATTTAATGATCGCCTGTTTATCGATGAACACCGGCCCAAGGGTCGCCTGTTTGAACTCTACCCCCACGACGATAGGCCACCACGTTTAATCGCCAGTGATCTCGATAGCCCCAATGCACTGGCCGGTGGCCCCGATGGCAAGCTCTACTACCCACTGGTGCCGAAGGGTGAAATCTGGCGTGCCGACCCCGAAAGCGGTGAGCTGGAGCAAGTAACAACAGGGCTGTCTCATCCCACAGCAGCGAAATTCAGCCCCTCTGGTGACTTGTTAGTCCCCCAGGCGGGTAATGGTGAAGTGGTAAAAATTGATACCGAAAGCGGTGAGCAAACCGTGATCGCGAAGGTGCGCCCGGGCATCGATAATCTGGCCATCGATGCCGAGGGCAAGCTCTACCTTTCCCACTTTGTCGATGGTGGTGTTGCCGAAGTGGCGATGGATGGCAGCAATGAAGAGCGGGTCCTCGTCGAAGCCGGTTGGGTGGGCCCCTGGGGCATCGCCTGCGATACGGCTTCTGGCACCTGCTTTGTGGTCGACGGCCTCAGCCTGGCGATGATCTCTGCCGAGGGCGAGCGCAGTGCCGTCGGCAGCCCGCTCGATACCTCCGCGCCACGCTTTGTGCGCGCCGTCGCCGCCGGCAAGCCCGGGGAATTCCTGATGAGCACGGCGCGGGGCGATGTGTTGCGCTATGACTTTGCCACGCAAACGACCGATATGCTGGTTGCCAAACAGGGGCAACTCAAGGGCCTCTGCATCGCCGATGATGGCGGCGTACTGGTGGTGCGGGAGAACACCAACTCCGTACTCGCCATCAGTGCCACGGGTGAGGTGAGTACTTTGGTTGAAGGCCTGAATGCCCCCACCGATGTGTTTATGTGGCAGGGCAAGTGCTATGTCTCCGACACCGGTGCCGGTCGCTTACTCGAAGTGAGCCCTCGGGGTGAAGTAACAACCTTGCTGGATGGCCTGTTTGACCCCCGTGGTATTGCCGCCATCGACAATATCCTCTATGTGCTGGACCGGGCCGCTCATTCTATTTGGGCGCTTGATCTGGCCGGTGAAGATCAGCCGCAACAGATCGTCACCCATTTACCCATCGGGGCTATTTGCCCGCTAGATTTTGCTGGTGGTCTTTGCATCGATGGCAAGGGTGGACTGCTGGTTGCCGCCGATGGTGAGGGTAGTGTTTTACGTCTAAGTAAAGTTTAAGCGGCTAAATACTGATGGCAGTCATTAAACGATTATTGTCATCGGTCTTTTTTAAGAAGTACCTCATGCGCGTATTGGGGCTGCTAGTTATTATTTTTTTGCCCGAAATTATTGTCCCGGTGGCTAGCTATATCTACAAGGATGCCTTTTACGCGGATGTCGTGACAAGCCTGGGCGAGGTCGTTAACAAAGGTGAGCCCTATTGTATTATCGCCCCCAGAGTTAATAGAGTTAAACAACAGCAGCGTAGATTCCTTTTTTTTACTCTCCCCGAACGGATCTACTCTTCTCGAAAATGGGTGATTGTTATGGATCCAGCACGAATTGATTACCGCCATATTCTCGATCATGCCATTCGCCAGGAGCTGCTGTTTTATGCCAAAGAGGGCCGGGGTTATAGGAAAAGAGGGGAGATTGGCACTGAAATGCATTTTGGTGTCGCCACAAAGGGTGGATTCTATATTTGGAGCTTCAAACAGCGACGTTTTGTGGAGCATATTGTTGCCATGCCGCAAAATTTATACTGGATGAAAAAAAGATATACAGATTACCGGCGCTACCAGCGTTTAGGTCGGATGCCTGCCCGTATTAATCCCGATGATTACTATTGTCCTTTTTTATATGATGAGTTGTGATGGCCGGCTTCGGCCAAGCAGTACCTAGTTTCTTTAGCGCTTAAAAAGCCCCCCACCGATCGCTCAGTGGAGGGCTTTTTTCTAGCGGGTTGTATGGTGGCGGGGCTTTAAACCTCGCGCCCATCATCGCGCAGCCAAACATACATCGCCGGTATCACGATTAAAGTGAGTATCGTCGACGAGGCGAGGCCAAACATCAATGCCACACCCATGCCGTGGAGCATGGCGTCGGGCAAGATAAAGGCCGAGCCGGCGATGCCCGCAAGGGCGGTGAGAAAAATCGGCTTGGCGCGAATGGCCGCTGCTTCCAGCGCGGCGGTGCGCATTGCTACCCCCTCGCGACTTTTCATGTGAATGAATTCGATCAGTAAAATCGAGTTGCGTACCACGATGCCCGAGAGGGCAATCAGGCCGATGGTGGAGGGCATGGAGTAGGTGGCGTCCATAATCCAGTGGCCGAGAATAATGCCGGAAAAGCCCAGCGGTACGGGTAGCAGTACCACCAGCGGCGTTTTGAAGCTGCTGAACTGGCCGACCACGAGGATGTAAATACCGAGTATGGCGTAGTTAAAGGCGGAACCGAGTTCGACAAAGGTTTCTTTGGTGACATCCCATTCACCCATCCACAACAGAGTGGGTTTGCTCTCATCTTCCGGTTGGTTGAAATAGCGTACCTCGGGCTGCATACCCTCGGGCCAGTCCATGGTCTTAATGATCTGCTCAACATCGTGCAGGGCGTACATGGGAGCATCGCGGTGCTCACCGCGAATACTCGCCATCACCAGGTCGGCGAAGCGGCCATCGCGGCGATAGATGGGATAGGAGGCGGGTTCTTGGGTAATGGTGACCACATCGCCCAGTTCGCGGGTTTCACCGGTCATGGTGGGAATGGGCGTCGACAGTAGACGCTCGCCAACAAATAGTGATTCCTTGGGCTGACGCATAACGATGGGGATGGGGTTGCGCCCATCGCCCCGGTGGGAGTAGCCCAGATCGACGCCCTGGAGCAGAGCGGCAAGCGTGCTGTACACCACGCCTTCATTGACCTGGTGGAAATCGAGGTTTTCCTGGTCGATGGCGATGCGCATGCGCAGGGGTGGGTTGCCGAGGGAGTTATCACTTTCGGCGAGTGCCGCTACCTGGTCGATGGCCTGTTGAATTTTGCGCGCGCTGGCACGACGGGTTTCGGCGTCGGGGCCGTAGACCTCGGCGAGCACAATGTAGGGTGCCGGTGGCCCGGGCGGGGATTCCACCAGTTCTACGGTGGTGTTTTCCGGCAGCTCAAGAGCCTTTAAGCGCTGGCGGATTTCCATGGCGATATGGTGGCTTTCGCGATCTCTTTCCCAGGTGGACGACAGACGGATGCGCACCTCGCCCAGTTCCGGCGAGTTGCGCAGATAGTCCTGGCGCACCAGGCCGTAAAAATTGAAGGGCCCGGCAACACCGGCGTAGAGCTGCATATTTTGAATTTCTTCGATGTCGCCAATCAAGTTAGCGGCTTTAACCAGGATGCGGTCGGTCGCCTCGAGAGTGGAGCCCTCGGGTAAATCAAACTGTATTTGAATATCCTGCTTATCGTCGAAGGGCATGATTTTGAACAGTACCAACTGGTAGTACGGGATCAGAAAGCTCAGCAGGGTCAGGCCAATAATGGCAAATACGGTGTATTTGGCGCGCTTCGGGGTGCTCAATAGGCGACTTAAGGTGACGCGCACAGCCGTGCCAAAAATACCGCCCTGGGCCTCTTTTTCGTCCTCGAGTTTTGCTGCGGCTGAGTCGCTCTCTACACCGTCGGTCTCGGGGCGCAATTTCAACATTGCCCAGGGCACCACGGTAAAGGCGAGAATCAGCGAAAAGATCATCGCTGAAATGGCGGCAATGGGGATGGGTTCGAGAAAGGGCGCAATAAAGCCGTGGATGAAAAGCATCGGCAGCATCGCCATGACCACGGTAAAGGTGGCGATAATAGTCGGGTTGCCGACTTCGGCGACGCCGTCAATGGTGGCCTGTAGCAGGCTGCGGCCATCGTGCATTTTCCAGTGCCGGGAGACATTTTCGATCACCACAATGGCGTCGTCGGCGAGAATGGCGATGGAGAAAATTATGCCGTACATGGTCAGTCGATTGAGGGTGACGTCGAGCAGCCAGCAGGTAAAGAAGGTTAGCAGGATGGTCGATGGTACGACGAGCAGCACCACAATGCCCTCTCGCCAGCCCAGGAAGGCGCCCATAATCACCACGATGGCGGCGGTGGCCAGAATCAGGTGGAGCATCATTTCGTTGGACTTGTGGCCCGCCGTTTCACCGTAGTCGCGGGTGACTTCGACATTGATGTCGGCCGGGATTAAATCACCGCGCACCTGTTCGAGGCGCTTCAGTACATCCTCGCTAATGGCGACGCCGTTGGCGCCATTGCGCTTGCCTATCGCCAATGTGACGGCGGGCAGGCGCTCGTAACTTTTGCCCTGAGCACTGTCAGCACCACTAACGGGTAGTAGCTGGGAAACGCGGTGTTCACCGAGGCTGGCACCGATCACAACCTTGGCGACATCGCGTAAATACACCGGCCGACCGTCGGTGGTGGTGATCACCAGCAGGCCAATTTCGGTAGTGCTGTGCAGCGTCTGGCCCACAATAACGGGGGTCAGCTGATTGGTGTTGCGCAAGCTACCGGCGGCAAATGAGAGGTTGGCATTGCGGACTTTTTCGACCACCTGATTGAGGGAGATGCCGTACAGGGAGAGCAATTCGGGGTCGGGCTCGATGCGCAGCTCTTTCGGTTGCCCACCGATAATATAGGTCAGGCCGACGTCGTCGACTTTGATGATTTCGTGCTTCAGTTCTTCAGTTAAGTCGTAGAGGGTTTCGGCGCTCCAGCGACCTTTATTACCGGGCTTGGGCGACAGGGTGAGTACCACCACGGCGGCATCGTCGATACTGCGGCCAATCACCAGCGGTGGTGGCAGGTTATCTGGGACGCGGTAGCGGTTGGCGTCGATGGCGTCGTTGACCCGCGCCACGGCTGCATCGTCGTCAAAACCGGTATCGAAGCGCACGGTGAGGGCGATGCCATCGTCGCGGGTCATCGAGTAAACGTGCTCAACATTGTCGATGCCCTTGAGAATATCTTCAAAGGGCTTGGTGACCAGCTCGACCACGTCTTCGGCTTTCAGGCCGGGGGTGGCAATAAAAATGTCGACGAATGGCACGGTGATCTGCGGGTCTTCCTCCTGGGGCATGCTCAACAGCGCCATGCCGCCGAGGATCACGGAGACAATCAAAATGAGCGGCGTTAAGGCCGATTGAATAAAGCCCTGGGTGATGCGCCCGGCGATGCCTATAGACACAATTACTCTCCCGCGCTAGTGGATGGGGCGGGAGTTTTGCGCGCCTGCTGTGGTTTTTGTACCAGAGTGTCGCCCGTTTTCAGGCCCGATAACACTTCAATACCGCTGGCCAGTTGGCTGCCGGGTTGAATCACAATCTCACTGCCGTCATTGAGATAGACGAAGCTGAGACCGTAGCGGCGGTGGATGTAGGATTCGGGAATGACATAAGCCTGGCGTTTATCGGTAGAGACCCAGACTCTGACCCGTTCACCGACGAAAAAATCACCCAGGCCGTCGACCTGAACATCGGCCACCACGCGACCGTTGTCGAGCTCGGGGTAGACCTGAGAGACCGTACCTTCGCGTCGCGTTGACTGGCTCGGGGTGTTGTTGATGTCGAGCATGCCGCGCTCCGCTACCAGTACCTTGTCACCTTTTTTGATAAAGCGGGCATGGCGCTCGGGCAACATCAGTCGCAGGATATAGCTGTCGGCGGCGATGTCGGCAATCGCTTCGCCGGGCATGATCACCGCGCCGTGAGTGACCTTGACGCTCAAGACCCGACCGCGGGCGGGTGCCAGCACATCGCCCTGAGACTGGGCCTCGCGCACTACGGCCTGGTCTAACTTAAGGGCGGCAATATTGGCGCTGACAACATCAACATCGGTCTGGGCTTTGTCGAGTTCGGCCTGGCTGGCTTTGCGGGTTTTTTGCAGGGTTGAGACACGCTTTAAGGTGGTCTTGGCCAGTTGTAACTGTGCATTCAGGGAGCGTAACTTTGAGGCGATGGCGGCAATTTGCAGCTTTTGTTTGGCGTCGCGCACCAGGGCCAGTTTCTGCCCGGCCTCGACAATGTCGCCCTCATCAACCAGTAATTCAACCAGGGTGCCGCCGATGCGCGCTCTGCCCTGGGTCACATCCATCGATTGCACGGAGGCAAAAACGGACTTCAAATCAAACACCGTTTGTTGTTTAACGTGATAGGCCTCGGCTTCGGCGCTGGCATAGGGACTCAACAGGGTCAATGCAATTAGGGTCTGCGCGCTGCGGCGAAGCTTGGTGGATACGTTCTTTAAAGTCAGCATAATTTCCAGTGGTTCCCTGTCGGTGAGGTCTATTTGGAGTGGCTTTCTTATTGTATGCGCGGCTGTTTAAGGGTACTGCGCAGTTTACGAAGCAGGGACTCTACGTAAAAGCCTCGGGCGAGAGGAGGGCATTAACTGCCTTTGAGGGTGCCGATTAAGACAAAACGCTGAATTTTGAAAAGTTTTGTCGCAATGGGCCTGCCGAAGTCGTCGCCAGATTCCCGTCGCTAGTGCTTAACAGGGGTGTTGGCTTATTTGCGGCGGATGGCATCGGTTCTCACCGGGAATACGCCGCTTTCTCTATCTTTGAAAAATTGTTTCAGGGTTTTTTTCACCGAGGGGAAGGCGATATCGTCCCAGGGTATTTGCTGCTCTTCGAAGAGCTCGACTTCGAGGGATTCTATGCCCGCTGAAAACTCGGGCTTGGCCAGCTCGCCGCGAAAAAACACATAGACCTGGTTGATGTGGGGGATGTCTATCATGCTGTACAGCTCCAGCGAGTGCAGGTGGGCATTGGCCTCTTCCACACATTCACGCATGGCACCCTCGAGCATGGTTTCGCCATTTTCCATAAAGCCTGCTGGCAGGGTCCAATAACCGTAGGCGGGTTCAATGGCGCGGCGGCAGAGCAGCACCCGGCTTTGGTAGACGGGAATGCAGCCAGCAATAATGCAGGGGTTTTGATAGTGTATGGTTTCACAGCCATCACAAACGTGGCGGTGGCGATCGTCCCCCTCGGGGATGCGGCGGGCAATGTCGCCGCCGCAACTACTACAGTATTTCAAGGTGCTCGCTCATCCAGAATAATTTATGACAAGGTGTTGCCCCGAGTATAACCTTGAGAGCATAACCTTGCCCATCCATTCGCTTAAAGCAGCAGGTTTTATTGGTGTTAAAGAAAATTACTGAGCAGCTCCATACTTTGCCGCCCCAACCCCTGCAACCTGCAGAGGGGGTTCGAGAGGCGGCGGTATTGCTCGCCTTAACGCGAGAGGTCGACCCCCAGCTGGTGTTGATTCAGCGGGCGCAGCACATGAAGACTCACCCCGGACAGGTGGCCTTTCCCGGGGGCAAGTGGGAGCCGGGCGATAGCAGTTTGCTGTTTACCGCGCTGCGCGAAAGTGAGGAGGAGGTGGCGCTGGCACCGGAGGAGGTTGAGCTCATTGCCAAGCTGCCCCAGCGACGCACACGCTTGGGGGTGCAGGTGACGCCCTATCTGGGTTTTATCCGCCCCGGCCTGCCCTTGTTGGCTGATCCCGGCGAGCTGGAGGCGATCTTTCACGTGCCGCTGTCGTACCTGCTGGAACCAGAGCATTTAATTAAGAAGCAGGTGGATGTACTGGGTAGCCAGTGCTGGATGCCCTGTTATCATTACGCCGGCTACACCATCTGGGGCTTTACGCTCACGGTGCTGGTGGACATGCTCAACCGTGTCTTTGAGGTGGGTTTAAGTGCCGAGGTTGATGGTGCTGATTTGCCCGCAGAGTTACGACAACAATTCCCGCGCTTCCCCGAGGGAGAGCCCCAGGGGTGAGCAGGGCTAAGAATCAATAAAAGAACGAAGGCTTAAAAGATGATTTATCAATACGAAGACCGGATACCGACAATAGGCAAAGATGTCTTTGTCGCCCCCAGCGCCGATGTGATCGGCTCCGTGAATTTGGGTGACCAGGTGAGCGTCTGGTTTGGCGCGGTGATTCGCGGCGACACCGACATTATCAATATCGGTGCCGGCACCAATGTGCAGGACACCGCTGTGATTCATACCGATCCGGGGATACAGGCCAACATTGGCTGCAATATCACCATCGGCCATTGCGCGATGATTCACGGTTGTACCATTGGCGACAACTCGCTCATTGGTATTAATGCGGTGATTCTCAATGGCGCGGTGATCGGTAAAAACTGCTTGATTGGCGCCAATGCCCTGGTGCCCGAGGGTATGGTGATTCCCGATAATTCGATGGTGCTCGGCACGCCGGCGAAAATTGTTCGCCAGCTGGATGAGAAAACCATTGCCGTGTTGCAGAGTTCTGCGGCGATTTACATCGAAAAAGCGGCGAGTTTTCGGATCTCACTGACGCCCCTGGATCTGCCCTCTTGAAATTTTGTGCACAACAGCGACGGGGCGAGTGATGGGTGGGGGCGGTAAATCGGCCGCCGGTGGCGACAGCAGCGATGTGGAAGAGACGCCGGTGGTTTCACCCTGTGTCTCTATTTGTGTTCTCGACAGGGACGATATCTGCACCGGTTGCCATCGCAGCGGTGAAGAAATTCGCGAGTGGGTGTTGCTGGATAATACTGAGCGCCGAGCGGTGATTAAAAGAGCTCGTGCACGGGGCAAGGTGGGCAATCCCTTTGCCTGATCTTCGGCGGGACTAAAGTTCTTCTTTTTCTCGGGACGCGGTTATCTGCCAGACCTTGAGTTTGCTGATCATTTTTTCCGAGAGCGTGAGCACCTCCAGTCGATAGGTGTCGATGTTGAAGCTCACCCTGGCGTCGGGGAAGCTCTCGATGTGCTCGAGGGCCAGGCCGTTCAAGGTTTTCGGCCCATCCACGGGTAAATCCCAATTGGTGGTTTTATTGATGTCGCGAATGTTGGCGGCACCATCAATCAGATAGCTGCCGTCATCCTGCTTGGCGATTTCATCCTCGTGCTCGAAAATATTGGTGGTGAAGTCGCCGACGATCTCTTCGAGGATATCGTCGAGGGTTGCCAGGCCCTCAACTTCGCCATATTCATCGACCACTAGCCCGAGACGATATTTGTTCTTCTGAAAGTTAATCAGCTGAATATGCAGAGGGGTTTCGGCGGGAATAAAGTAAGTGGGATTGGTGAAGCGTTTCAGGGCTTCTTTCGTTAGCTGGCCGTCACCGCCGCGTAAAATACGGCTGACCTTGCGCATGTGAAGGATGCCCACGATCTGATTAATATCGCCCTCGTAGACCGGCAGGCGCGTGTGCTCGGTATTGACGATGCGCTCCACCAGAGTGTCGATATCATCCTCCAGGTTGAGGCCGAGAATTTCACTGCGCGGTACCATAATGTCATTGACGCTGATCTTTTCCAGATCGAGAACGCTGATCAGCATATCCTGGTGGCGGGAGGAGAGGTTCTCCTCTTTTGCCTCATCCACCACCGTACGAAGCTCCTCTTTACTGAGGCTATCATCGAGTTTTTTCAGGGGGTTGAAGCCGAGCAGGCGCACCAGACCGTTGGAGAAATGATTGACGATCCACACCAGGGGATAGGCGATTTTTAGCAGCGGTTTAAGAATATGGCTGGCTTTAAAAGCCACGGCTTCAGGGTGTAGGGCGGCGATGGTCTTGGGGGTCACCTCGGAAAAAATCAGCAGGGCAAAGGTGAGGCCAAGGGTGGCGACAAAAATACCCCACTCCGGGCCAAACAGGCGAATACTGATAATGGAGGCAATAATAGAGGCGAGCACGTTGACCGCATTATTGCAGATCAGAATGATGCCAATCAGGCGGTCGGGGCGCTGCAGAAGTTTCTGGGCGCGGCGGGCACCACGGCTCTTTTTAGCGAGATGTTTCAGCCGATAACGGTTGAGGGACATCATGCCCGTTTCGGAGCCAGAGAAAAAAGCAGAGATAATCAACAGGCTTGCCAGCACACTGACAAGCAACCATATCGGGGCGTCGTTCAAAGAGGGACTAAGCTCTCGTAACTAAGGGGCGCTCATGTTGAAGTAGTTTGCTGCGCTTGGCAACTGGCTTTAAGCGAGAATTACCTCGAGGACAAACTTGGTGCCCCAGAAGGCGAGCATTAACAGGGTGAAGCCCCCGAGAGTCCACAGGGTTGCCGTTTTGCCGCGCCAGCCCCAGCGGAAATGCCCCCACAGTAAAATGCCGTAAACCAGCCAGGCGACAATGGAAAAAATCGTTTTGTGCACCAGGTGCTGGGCGAAAAAATTGTCGACAAACAGTAGGCCGCTCACCAGTGCCAGCGTCAGCAGGGTAAAGCCGGTGATCACCAGGCTAAATAACAGGCTTTCCATGGTTTGCAGGGGTGGCAGGATGCGCATCAATGGGCTGCTGTGATGCTGATGCAGCTGGCGATTCTGATAGGCGAGAAAAAGCGCCTCCAGGGCGGCAATACTCAACAGGCTATAGGCAATAATTGAAAGCAGTATGTGCAGGCTCAGGCCCACCGACAGGTTGTTGCGGGGTGGGCTTTGCCACAGGGGCAATAAAGAGAGGGCCAGGGCCAGGGCGCTGAAAGGAAAAAGCAGCAGGAAAAGGCTGTGAAAGGGCCGGCGCAGACTGCCAGCCACCACCATAAAATTGATGACCATAAATATCGCCACCGAGAGGGGCAGCAGGCTGAAACTGGTGCCCGAGTCGGTAAAAATCTGCTGCCAACTGGTGGCAAAATGGGCAGCTAAAGCCAGGCCACTGAGCCAGAGTATTGAGCCCTTGGCGATGGAGGCAGTGCTGCCGGAGGGCTGGAGGCTGGCGCGAACCTGCAGGCCAAAGGCGGTCAGGTAGCAGGCGATGGCCAGCGTGGCGGTAAGTTGTACGGACATAACGCTGTTCGTGTTGGTCAGATTCGTCGAGTTTGGCACAGAATGCCAGTGGCGCAAAGCCTCTGCTTCACTTGATCATTACTCAATCGCTTGTTGCTGGTCAGTGTCACTGATTGCTGCCGGAACGGGTTTTGATCGGTTATACTAGTGGGCTTATTTATCTAACTTCCAGCGCCTAACTTTATTAGCGGGAATAAAATTACCATGGCTCTATTCGAAAATCTTAGTGATCGCCTTTCCCATAGTCTGAAAGCCATCTCCGGCAAATCGACCCTAAGCGAAGAGAATATTAAGGAAACTTTGCGGGAAGTGCGCATGGCCTTGCTAGAGGCCGATGTCGCCCTGCCAGTGGTCAAGACCTTTATTGATCAGGTGCGCGATAGAGCGGTGGGTCAGGACGTTAACCTCAGTCTCAACCCGGGCCAGCAATTCCTCAAGATTGTGCAGGATCAGCTTGAGCAGGTGATGGGGGCCAGCAACGAGAGTCTCGATCTCGCGGCGGCACCGCCCGCCGTTATTTTAATGGCCGGTTTGCAGGGGGCGGGTAAAACCACTTCCGTTGCCAAGCTGGCGCGCTACTTGAGTGAGCGTGAAAAGAAAAAGGTGATGGTGGTCAGTGCCGATGTCTATCGCCCGGCGGCGATCAAACAGCTCGAGGTATTGGCCGCAGAAGTGGGCGCAGAGTTTTTCCCCAGTGCCACCGAGCAAAGTCCTGTCGATATCGCCAATGCCGCGCTGGCAGCGGCGCGTAAAAGTTTTGCCGATGTGTTGATCGTCGATACGGCGGGTCGTCTGCATATTGACGAAGCCTTGATGACGGAAATCAAGGACCTTCACCTGGCGGTGAAGCCGGTAGAAACCCTGTTCGTCATCGATGCGATGATTGGTCAGGATGCCGTGAATACGGCCAGCGCCTTTAATGATGCGCTGCCATTGACCGGGGTGATTCTTACCAAGGTCGATGGCGATGCTCGCGGTGGTGCGGCACTTTCCGTGCGGCAGGTCACCGGCAAGCCGATTAAATTCCTCGGTGTTGGTGAAAGAACCGATGCCTTAGAGCCTTTCCATCCCGAGCGAGTGGCCTCGCGTATTCTCGGCATGGGCGACATGCTCTCGTTGATCGAGGAAGTCGAGCGCAAGGTCGACAAAAAGAAAGCCGACAAGCTGATCAAAAAGGTCCAAAAGGGCAAGCGCTTTGACCTCAACGACCTGCGTGATCAGCTGCAGCAAATGCAAAATATGGGTGGCATGGGCGACATGCTCGAAAAGCTGCCCGGTATGGGCAATATGGCGCAGATGGCTGAACAGGCGAACCTGGGTTCTCAGCTGGGCCGCATGTCCATTATCATCGATTCGATGACATTAGCGGAAAGATCCAACCCCGACATTCTCAATGGCTCCCGCAAACGACGCATCACGCAAGGCTCGGGCACCAGTATTCAGGACCTCAATCGTCTGCTCAAGCAGTACAAACAAATGAGCAAGATGATGAAGAAAATGAAGGGCAAGGGCATGAATAAAATGATGCGCGGCATGGAAAGTATGATGGCGCAAAGCGGTGCTCAGGGGGGCGGTATGCCGCCCGGTGGCTTCCGTCATTAGTGCTTTGAAAATTGTTCTTAGAAGATGGTTTTCATTGGGCTTGAATTAACGTAAAATACCGCGCCTTTCCGTAGGGCTGTGTGTGGCCTGGTTGCGCCTTTTATTTTAGAGCGTCGCCAAAGCCATTAAATCAAGCCCCGCGCAATGTACGGCCGGTTGGGTATTTACCCCCGGTAGACTTACCCCGGCATAATTACCCCGGTAAAAATAGGAAAACAGATTTCATGGTCACAATACGTCTGGCACGTGGTGGTTCAAAAAAACGCCCTTTCTACCATCTAACGGTTAGCGATAGTCGCCGTGCGCGCGATAGTCGCTACATTGAGCGCGTTGGTTTTTTTAACCCTCTCGCTCGTGGGCAAGAAGAGCCACTGCGCATCGATCAAGAGCGCATTGATTACTGGGTTAGCAAGGGTGCTACCTTGTCTGATCGCGTTGCAAGCCTGTTGAAAAAAGCGGCTAAAGCCGCAGCCTGATTTCTTGGCCCGCTGGATTAGGGCCTGGTAAACAGGGTTAAGCGTGGGTATGGGAAAACCAGACAATTTTGCGGTGGTGGCTCGGATTACCGGAGCCCACGGTATTAAGGGTTGGGTAAAAGTACATTCCTATACCCAGCCGGCAGAGAATGTCTTTAGCTATAAACCCTGGCGCGTAAAACTTGATGGCCGCTGGCAAGAGCTAGAAGCTGATAGCTTTCGAGCACAAGGCAAAGGTACTGTCGCACATTTGTGCGGTATTGATGATCGCAACGACGCCGAGGCTTTAAGTGGACTCGATATTTGCGTGTTGCGAGAGCAATTTGATGTCCTTGAAGGTGGTGATCACTACTGGTACCAGCTTCAGGGTTTGAAGGTCTTTAGTGTCGGTGGAAATGGTGCTGCTGGGAGTAGCGCCGATGGGGATTCTCGAGTACTTCTTGGTGAAGTGGCGGGCTTTCTCGAAACGGGCGCTAATGACGTTCTGGTGGTCAAGGGCGTGGCTGACAGTATTGATCAAAAAGAGAGGCTGATTCCCTATGTGGATCAGTTCTTGCTGAAGGTCGATACCGATGCTGGAGAAATACTGGTCGACTGGGATCCCGAGTTTTAGCGTGTGAAAATCGCACTGGTAAGCTTGTTTCCTGAAATGTTTAAAGCGGTAACGGATTACGGCGTAACCGGGCGAGCGCTCAGTAAGGGTTTGGTGGAAGTCGGGTTTTTTAATCCGCGAGACTACACCGCAGACCGTCATCACAGTGTTGATGACAGACCCTATGGCGGCGGGCCGGGCATGGTGATGACGCTGAAGCCTTTGCGTGAAGCGATAACACAGGCCAGGGCCTGGATGGATGGTCCATGCAAAGTGGTGTATTTATCGCCACAGGGACAATTGCTGAAGCACCAGGCGGTTGCCGATTTTGCCGGGCGCAGAGAAAACCTGGTGCTGATAGCCGGACGCTACGAAGGCATTGATGAGCGACTGTTGTCGCTAGAGGTCGATGAAGAGTGGTCGATTGGCGATTATGTGCTTAGCGGTGGCGAGCTGCCAGCGATGGTGTTGATGGACGCTCTACTCAGGCTGTTGCCGGGTGTATTGGGTCACGAGGCATCGGCGGAAGAGGATTCGTTTGTAGAGGGTTTGCTCGATTGTGAGCACTACACGCGGCCCGAAGTTTACGAAGATATGGCGGTGCCCGAAGTATTACTTTCGGGCAACCATGAAAGAATACGGCGTTGGCGTTTGCAGCGCTCGTTATTGCGAACACGGTCGAGACGGCCGGAGCTGTTGGCGGCATTGACGCTAACAGAGGAGCAGGAAGCCATGTTGGCCGAGGCTTCAAAAGAGTAGTTTTATAAGAGTAGTCATGGGATGGATCGTTTTGATCTACCCATAGAAACACTGAGTGAAATTTTAACAACAATTGCGGGCTTCACAGCAAGTTGTTGCCGACATTAACCCGGCTGTGAAGCCGTATAAAGAGAGTTATCTGGAGCTGGTCATGAGCAAGAACAAAATTATCGCTGAACTTGAAGCGGAGCAAATGGGTAAGGAAATTCCTGACTTTAGCCCCGGTGACACCCTTGTTATTCAGGTTAAAGTCCGCGAGGGCGATCGCGAGCGCCTGCAGGCTTTTGAAGGTGTCGTGATTGCCAAGCGCAATCGTGGCCTGAACTCAGCCTTCACTGTGCGTAAGATTTCCAGCGGCATTGGCGTTGAGCGAACGTTTCAGACTTACAGCAAGGCCGTTGATAGTATTACGGTTAAGCGTCGCGGCGATGTGCGCCAGGCCAAGCTGTACTACTTGCGTGAACTGTCGGGTAAAGCGGCACGCATCAAAGAAAAGCTCGGCTAGGCATTTGCCTTGCGGTGTTAAAAAAGGCGGCTTCGGTCGCCTTTTTTGTGTCTGCAGAAAGGTTGTTTTTGTGTGTGGGTAAGATCGCCGCTGCTGTTTTTAGGGTCGGCCAATGACGTTTACAGAGGCGCTGTCGAGCCACTACACTGGGCCAATGCATATTGTGACGGATGAGGAGCGTATCGATAAATATATTGATGCGCTGTGGCTGGAAAAGGGCTTGAGCGAGAATACGCGAGAGTCCTATCGCCGAGACCTGTCTGCCTTTAGTCGTTGGCTTCAGCCGCTGGGCGCGACGCTGATGGTGGCTGATGATGTTTTGCTGGGCGATTATATGAGCTATCGTCTGGACTCCTCGAGGAGTCCTCGTTCAGCGGCTCGCTTGCTGTCCTGCCTGCGGGGCTTTTATAATTATTGGCTGCGGGAAAAGCAGATCAGCGTTAACCCGACGACGAATGTTCCCAGCCCCAAGCTGCCCCAGCCGATACCCAAAAGCCTGAGTGAGGCCGAGGTTGGCCAGCTATTACTGGCGCCCGATATCGACACCGTCATCGGCCTGCGCGATAAAACCATGATCGAATTACTTTACGCCACGGGCCTGCGGGTTTCTGAATTGGTGAGCTTGACCATAAGTCAGGTCAATATTCGCCAGGGTGTGGTGCGGGTGATCGGCAAGGGCTCGAAAGAGCGCTTAGTACCCGTTGGCGAAGAGGCGCTGGATTGGTTGATGCGCTATTTACGCCACAGTCGTCCCGAGTTGCTGGGCTTGAAAGCCAGCGAAGTGCTGTTTCCCAGTCAGCGCGGCCGCGGCATGACTCGCCAAACTTTCTGGCACCGGCTGAAACATTGGGCGAGTGTGGCGGGCATTGAGCAAGCTTTGTCCCCCCATACTTTGCGTCATGCCTTTGCTACCCATTTATTGAATCACGGCGCAGACTTGCGGGTGGTGCAGCTCTTGCTCGGCCACAGTGATTTATCGACCACGCAAATTTATACCCATATTGCCAAGTCCCGGATGCAAGAACTACATGCCGAACACCACCCCAGAGGCTAATTGTCAGCATACCCGGGAACAGACTGCCGGCAATGTGTTCCAATAGCTGTCTTTAAAGAAGTGAGTAGTGGAGTGTTTGATGATGTACAAAATAGTGAGGTTTAAGGTGTTGAGCCGTCTGATGAGCAGCTTGCAAGGTCTGGGTATTATTGGCGTCACTCTGGCTTTTCTGGCTCACCCTCTCTGGGCAGCAGAGCGGAGTAATAGCGCTGGCGAGGTGAGTAGCGAGCGCAAAGCGCAGATTATCGCGAGCCTGCGCTCGGCTCGTCCGGATCTTCAGTATGGCGATATTATGGCTAGCCCCATCCCCGGTATTGCAATGGTGCAGGTCGAAAATGGCCCCCTGCTCTATGTCTATAACGATGGCGAGTTCTTTTTTGACGGCGACCTGTATCAGGTTGGCAGGGGCCGTTTTATCAACCTCAAAGAAGAGGCCTTGACGGCGGTGCGCAAGGACTTACTGGCCGACATCCCGCTGGACGAGATGATTGTTTTTTCACCACAGGGCGCGGTCAAAGGTGTTCTCAATGTGTTTACCGATGTCGACTGCGGTTATTGCCGCAAGCTGCATAAAGAAGTGCCTGAGCTCAATGCCATGGGCATCGAGGTGCGCTACCTGGCCTTTCCCCGTGCGGGCCTGGGCTCGGCGGCCTACCAAAAAATTGCCTCGGCCTGGTGTGCCGATAAGCCCGAGGAAGCCTTAACGGCCCTGAAAAACGGCGAGAATATCGAGCAAAACGTCTGTGCCGATAATCCGGTGGCAAAACAGTACAAGCTGGGCCAGCAAATGGGTGTTAATGGCACCCCGGCCATCGTGTTGGCAGATGGTTCTTTGATACCGGGTTACCGCCCCGCCGCTGATCTGGCTCGGGTGTTGGGTATCAATAGTGGGGGCAGTACTGCCGCCCGTTGACACTCGGCATGGCCACCATTAAGGTGGCCCTCTTTTTTCATATCTGCAGGCGGGGACTCCTTGAAGTCAGTCAATATTGGGATTTGTGGTTTGGGTACCGTCGGTAGCGGCACCTTCAATGTACTGGCTCGCAATGGGGCGCTGATCAATGCCCGTGCCGGTTGTGATATCAAGGTCAGCGTCGTCGGTGCACGCCGTGACAATGCCAGCTGCGATACCGCTGAGGTTGTCGTCGAACGCGATATTTTCGCCCTTACCAGTCGCCCCGATGTCGACATTATTGTCGAGTTGATCGGTGGCACCACCACGGCGAAAGATCTGGTGCTACAGGCCATCGCCAACGGCAAGCATGTCGTCACTGCCAATAAAGCACTGATTGCCGAATACGGTAACGAAATTTTTGCCGCCGCCGAACAGCAGGGTGTTTCAGTCGCCTACGAGGCCGGTGTCGCCGGTGGTATTCCGATTATTAAAGCCCTGCGCGAGGGCCTGTCGGCCAATAAGATCGAATGGTTGGCGGGCATTATTAACGGTACCGGCAATTTTATTCTCACCGAGATGCGTGACAAGGGCCGTGACTTCGCCGATGTGCTGGCCGAAGCCCAGGAACTGGGTTATGCCGAAGCCGATCCCGCCTTCGATGTCGAGGGCACAGATGCCGCCCACAAACTGGTGATTCTCGCCTCCATCGCCTTTGGCATGCCCCTGCGTTTCGACGCCGTCTTTACGGAGGGCATCACCGATATTCAGCCCGAAGACGTGGTTTACGCCGAAGAGCTGGGTTATCGCATTAAGCATTTAGGCATCGCCAAACAGCGCGAAGAGGGTGTTGAGTTGCGTGTTCACCCCACTTTGATCCCTGAACGCCAGTTAATCGCCCAGGTTAACGGCGTAATGAATGCGGTGATGGTCAAGGGCGATGCCGTTGGCCCCACCTTGTACTACGGCGCTGGTGCTGGTGCCGAACCCACAGCTTCCGCCGTGGTTGCCGATATCGTCGATGTGGCGCGTAGTATTGGTTGTGCGGCTGAAAATCGCGTGCCCGCTCTGGGGTTTTCCAGTGACAGTATTATTGACCCCGGTGTACTCGATATTGCCGATATTGAAAGCGCCTATTATTTGCGCGCCGCGGTGCTCGATCAGCCCGGTGTGCTGTCCAGCGTGGCACAGATTATGAGCCAGCGCGGCATCAGCATCGAGGCTATCATTCAGAAAGAACCACCCGCCGGGGCGACCGATGTACCGCTGATTCTGCTCACCAATACCACCCGCGAGCAGAACCTGCGCGATGCCGTTGAGGAAATCGAAGCCCTGGCATCGGTGAATGGCTCGGTGGTGAAAATCCGTCTCGAAAGTCTCGATACTTAAATAACTGCAGCTGAGCTTATACCCATTAGCTCAGCGCCAAACTGTTCTGTAGAAGGTTACAACGTGAAATATATCAGCACTCGTGGTCAGGCCCCCGCTCTGTCATTTGAAGAGGTGGTACTGACGGGTCTGGCGCCCGATGGTGGCTTGTTCGTGCCGCAAACCCTGCCCCAGTTCAGTCGCGAAGAAATCGCCTCCTGGGCGGGTCTGCCCTACAACGAGCTGGCCCTGAAGGTGATTTCCCCCTTTGTTGCCGGTGCCATTCCCGCGGACGACTTGAAGGGCATTATTGACGCCTCGTACAGCGACTTCCGCCACCGTGCCATCGCGCCGCTGGTACAAAGCGGCCACAACGAGTGGATACTCGAGCTCTTCCACGGCCCGACCCTGGCCTTTAAAGATTTCGCCCTGCAGTTTCTCGGCCACCTGCTCGACTATATTCTCGACAAGCGCGGGCAGAAAGTCGTGATCATGGGTGCCACCTCGGGTGATACCGGCTCGGCGGCGATAGAGGGCTGTCGACGCTGCAAGAATATCGACATTTTCATTCTCCATCCCCACGGCCGTGTTTCCGACGTGCAGCGCCGCCAAATGACCACTGTGATGAGCGATAATATTCACAATATCGCCGTTGAAGGTAATTTTGACGATTGCCAGAATATGGTCAAAGCCAGTTTTGGCGACCAGTCCTTCCTGCCCGATGGTCGACAGCTGGTGGCGGTGAACTCCATCAACTGGGCGCGTATCATGGCGCAAATCGTCTACTACTTTTGGGCGGCCCTGTCGGTGGGCGGGCCTCATAGGCCGGTATCCTTCGCCGTGCCAACGGGTAACTTTGGCGATATCTTTGCCGGTTATCTGGCCCGGGGGATGGGCCTGCCGGTCGAACAACTGGTGATCGGCACTAATGCCAACGACATTCTGCACCGTTGCATTAGTGCCAACGACCACAGTAAAAAACCCATCGAGCACAGCCTCTCGCCGAGCATGGATATTATGGCCTCGAGCAATTTCGAGCGTCTGTTGTTCGACCTCTACGGTAAAGACGGTGGGGCTATCGACAAGCTGATGGCCTCTTTAAGCGCAGGTAGCGTCAGTGAGCTTGACCCCGCAGCGCTGGCGCAGGCGCGGAAAGTGTTTAGCTCTTACCGCCTCGACGATAAAGAGACGCTGAAGGTGATTAGCGACGAATACGAGAGCAGCGATTACCTGCTCGACCCCCATTCGGCCATTGGCCTGCAGGCGGGTCGCCAATGTCGTCGCTCGGCGGCCACACCAATGATTTGTCTCGCCACGGCCCACCCGGCGAAGTTCCCCGATGCGGTGATGCAGGCCGGTTACCCCGAAAGCCCCGCCTTGCCCCATCACATGGCCGACCTCTTTGCGCGTGAAGAACGCTACCACGTCGAAGCCAATGATCTGGCCAAAGTGCAGGCCTACATGGCAGCCAACATTACTGTTTAAGGACTGATGTGTCAGCGCTAGCCGCCACTCAATCACCTCTGGTTCGCTATCGCGAGGCTGAGCTGAGTGGTGCCGATTTTGACGCCGCCATGCCCGCGTTGTTGCAGCGGGTGTATGCCGGACGGGGCGTTTTCTCCCAACAGGAGCTGTCGTTAAAACTGGCCGAATTACCCCGGCCCGATTCCCTGCGCGGTCTCGATGCCGCCCTTGAACTACTCTGCGATGCCCTGCGCCAAAATCAGTCAATTCTTATTGTCGGTGACTTTGACGCCGACGGTGCTACTAGCACGACACTCGCAGTACTCGCCCTGCGTGCCCTCGGTTTTCAGCGGGTCGATTTTCTGGTGCCCAACCGCTTTGACTACGGTTATGGCCTAACCCCCGAAATCGTCGCTCTCGCCCAGCAGAGCAAGCCCGATCTTATTCTCACCGTCGACAATGGTATTTCGAGTCTTGCCGGCGTGCGCGCGGCCCAGGCTGTGGGTATTAAAGTGCTGGTGACAGACCATCATTTACCCGGCAGCGAACTGCCCGCTGCCGATGCCATCGTTAATCCCCATCAACCGGATTGTGCTTTCGGTGCCAAGAACCTGGCCGGTGTCGGGGTGGTTTTTTACCTGATGAGCGCACTGCGTGGCCGCCTGCGCGAGCAAAACTGGTTTGCAGAGTCGGATCTGGCAGAGCCGGTGATGGCAGATTGGCTCGACCTGGTCGCCCTGGGTACGGTGGCCGATGTGGTGCCCCTGGATAAAACCAACCGGGTACTGGTGAACGAGGGTCTGCGACGACTGCGCGCCGGACGTGCGCGCCCCGGCATCCTCGCCCTGCTTGAATTGGCGAACAAAGACCGACAGTGGCTGGTGGCCTCCGACCTGGGTTTTACCGTCGGGCCGCGCCTTAATGCAGCGGGTCGTCTCGATGATATGAGTATTGGCATTCGCTGCCTGCTGAGCGATGATCCCGCCGAGGCCCGACAACTCGCCCTGCGCCTCGATGAGCTAAACCAGGATCGCCGCTTAATCGAAGCCGATATGCAGAGTGAAGCACTGGTACTGCTGGATGAGCTCGACTTTGACGCCGGCAATATGCCCTGGGGGCTCTGCCTCTACGATCAGGGCTGGCATCAGGGCGTGGTCGGTCTGCTGGCCTCACGGATTAAAGACAAGCTACATCGCCCCGTAGTCGCCTTTGCCGAAGCGGGGGAGGATGAGCTAAAAGGCTCGGCGCGCTCCATCCCCGGTTTTCATATTCGCGATGCTTTTGATGCCGTTGCCAGCCGCTACCCCGACTTACTCGATCGTTTCGGCGGCCATGCCATGGCCGCAGGGCTGTCGCTGAAAAAGGCCGATTTCCCCGCCTTTGCCGCCGCCTTTGATGAGGAGGTGCGTCGACAGCTGTCCAGCGATGACCTGGCGGCAGAGGTGCTCACCGATGGCGAGCTAGCGGTGGATGATTTCAATCTCGACCTGGCCCAGCAGCTGCGCGATGGCGGCCCCTGGGGGCAGCATTTTCCCGAGCCCTGCTTCTACGGTGAGTTTAGTGTCGTTCAGCACCGAGTAGTGGGCGGCAAACATCTGAAGCTGGTGCTGGGCTATGGCCCGTCAAGCACACAGGTGGTCGACGCCATTGCCTTCAATACGGTGGCAGAGGGTAGTGCGCCAACTGTACCCGAGCGAGTGGCTGCCGTGTATCGGCTGGATATTAATCGCTTTCGGGGGCGGGAATCCCTGCAGTTAATGGTTGAACACTTGTATCTGGATTCAACACGCTAACGGACGGTAGCAAAGAATACTCTTCACCCATGACACGCTGTAAATACTTCCCTGTAAGCTCGGCTTTGGCATCCTGCGTTGCTCTACCTCCTGCGTCCTTGCAGTCGTCGGTGTCGGCATCCGTGCCTCCTACGGTCATGAATAAAGAGCACTCTCTGCTTTATGGCCAAAGCTTTCCTTGAGTGTACTTATATTTCCAGCACGCCCTGCTCGGTGAGCTGCTGAATCTGGCTGTCTTCGTAGCCCAGCTCGCTAAGTATCCCCTCGCCATCGGCCCCTAAGGCCGAGCCAATATGGGCTGGGACTTTATCGGAGCCGTCTATCCAGAAGGGGCTATTAACGGCCTGGCCACGGCCGTAGTTATGGCCTTCGACATTGATAAGCATATCGTTTTCCAGGGCCTGTGCATCGTCGATAACATCTTCGAAGGTGGCGACCACGCTGAAGGTGATCTTGTGTTCGCGCAGGCGCTCACGCCATTCGGCACAATCGCGCGTTTTGAAAATTTCCCTGAAAATAGCGCCGAGTTCTTTGGCGTGTTTAAAGCGTATGGCTAACTCGGCAAAGCGCGGGTCGCTGGCCAGGTCGGGGCGCTCAATGGCTTTAATAAAGTTCGGCCAGTGCTTTTCCTCCTGAATCACAATCAATGAAATCCAGCGCTCATCTTTGGTGGCATAGTAATTAACCAGCGCACTACCGGGTTTTGCCGGGTTCAAGCGGCGGTAGGGTTTGGTGCCGGCCAATATGCCGGACAGTGCGCTGGACGCCGCCCATAAGCCGTTGGCCATTAAACTGGTGCTGATTCTACTGCCCTTGCCCGTGCGCTCCCGTTTGTAGAGGCCGGTCATAATGGCTGCGTACATGGTCATCGCGCTGGGGTGGTCGCCCATCGCGGGGGAGGGCATGGCGGGGTTGCCCTCGGCGGTGCGCACGGCATCCATTAAACCGGTGCGTGCCCAGTAGGCGTTGCCGTCAAAGCCGGGGGTGTTGGCATCGTCGCCCTTTTCGCCGTAGCCGGTAATTTGCCCGTAAATCAGCTGGTCATTTTCGGGGGCTAAATCGTCGTAACGTATCTTTAGTCGCTCAAGTACATTGGGTGGAAAGTTGGTGATCAGCACGTCGGCCTCGCGCACCAATTTCAACAGTACCTCGCGTCCCTCGTCGTTTTTTAAATTCAGCGCAATACTGCGTTTATTGCGGTTGTCCTGCTGCCAGGCGTAGTCGAAATCGCATTTCATAAAAGGGGGCGCTTTATGGGCGTGGCGCAGGGGGTCGCCGAGGCCCGGTGATTCCACCTTGATAACATCGGCACCGAAGTCGGAGAGGATGGCACCGGCACCGGGGCCGAACACGAAGGTGGCTATTTCTAATACTTTTATACCGCTCAGCAAAGCTGCTGTGTCTGTCATTGTCGGTTTCCATTAAGTTTGTGTATGGGGCCTGCGCAAGGCTTTGATTTTTATACATTGGCAGGGCTGGTAAGTTGAATTTCAACCATACATGAAATATTGTGAAAGTCGTTTTTTAATTGTTTTTTGCACGTGTCAATAGCTTGCTAAGGGCAAGCATAGCGGGGCTTTCTGTGCTGTTTGATATGTGTCATGGCTGTGTTTTTCAGTGCGTGGCAGAATTTAAAAACTACCCTTAGAGGAGATATTATTAATGCCATTAGAGAAACACGATTTATTACATGAGCTGCCCGAATACAAAAGTGTTATTCACGATCTCAAGGTCAGTGATCGGCATTTCTCGAAGCTTTTTACTGAATATCATGAGCTCGACCATGAGATTCATCGCTTTGAAAGCGGTGTCGAAAACTGTGATGACAGCCATCTTGAAACGCGAAAAAAATTGCGCCTAAGCTTAAAAGATCAAATGCTGGAGATGCTCAAAAAAGCTTCATAGCCTGAGGTTATTACCACCTGCGTTTTCACTATGTGCTCTAAGATATTTTGGCAACCGTCATTGGCCCTGCCGCAGGGCTTTGTTGTGACTGTGATCTTCATCGTGGCAGGATGAAAAGTAAGTTGTTATTTTAAATCCTTAGCCAACAAACACCTCAGAGGGCCGCGTTCATCTGGCATGCCAGTTGTAGCGATCATATTATGAAGACACACAAATACCGAACCTCGCGCTGCATACTGAAGACCAACGACGAGTTTTTGATGGTTGTCCACAATAACGTCCGTGGTGAAAATACCGGCATTTGGGGTTTGCCCGGTGGTCGTATCGACCGGGGTGAGAAGCCTCTCAAGGCCGCCCGCCGGGAAATTCACGAAGAACTCGATACGGCGATGGGTGATCTGGTCGATGTCGGCAGTTATTCCTACAAGGGTTATCAGCACAAGGTTTACGGCACCCTGTTTGAGGGCGAAATTGGTCGCATTGACCACAGTGAATTGTTGGAAGTGGACTGGTTTACTCTCAATGAAGTCAGAGAGCTGGCCAGGCGCAAAAAGCTCCATGCCGGTTTTGAGCTGGAATCCATCGAAATGTTCACCAGCATTCTGGATTGCAGCGGCTAGCTTTACTTAGTTAACGGCAGTTTTGTCGGCCGCTTTTTCACGGCAGTAAATCCCCCCCCCACTTTTTTCTTGACCTTCCTGTTGCTGTAAGGCTTAGATTGGACTTCAATCTCAATAAGTCTTATAGCGAGCGTCAACATGAATATCAGTGAGGCAGCCACACTCAGTGGTCTGCCGGCAAAAACCATTCGCTACTACGAAAGTATTGACCTGCTTAGCCCGCCCCGGCGCGCTGCCAATGGTTATCGCCGCTATGGGCAAGCCGATATCGATATTCTCTGCTTCCTACGCCAGGCCCGCCAGTTTGGTTTTAATATCGACCAGTGTCGGCTTTTGCTGGGCCTGTATAAGAATCCTCAGCGCCGCAGTACCGAAGTTCACCAGCTGGTGAGTGACAAGCTTAAAGAAGTCGATGCACATATTCGCGAGTTGGGCGAAACCCGCGACCTGCTGGCAAGGCTGGTGGGGGCTTGCGCTAATGATGAAGACGCAGAGTGCGCCATTATTGATAGGCTGGCGGGCCAGCAAAAACAGCGTCAGGTAGTTGAGGAGGATAAACCATGAGTTCCTGCTGTAATAAGCCTGAGCCAGAACCTGAGGTCGCTTCATCCTCCTGCTGCGCAACGAAAGTCGAAACCTCCTGTTGCCCCAGCGAAAAAAGCCAGCGCGACTATTTATTGTGGGTATCGGGCAGCATTGTGCTGGTCTGTTATCTGTTGGGTTTCTGGTTTGGCGAGGGCGATGTCTTACCCCGCTGGCTAACAGTAATGAGCAGTGGCATTTTCGAGCTGATCAATAAAATGTGGTGGGGTCTGGCGGCAGCGGTGGTGTTTGTCGGCCTGCTCGAGAGAATCCCCCGAGAACTGATTATGGCGACCCTCGGGCGGGGGGGCACCTTCAAGGGTATTGCCCGCGCTACCTTTGCCGGTCTATTGCTGGATCTCTGCAGTCATGGCATTTTAATGGTCGGCACCAAGCTCTATCAAAAGGGTGCCAGCCTCGGTCAATTGATGGCCTTCCTGATTGCCAGCCCGTGGAACTCTCTGTCGCTGACCATCATTATGCTAACCCTGATCGGCCTTAAATGGACCTTGCTCTACATTGGGCTGTCACTGCTGATTGGTTTAATTAGCGGGGTGATCTTCGATCGGCTGGTTGCTAGGGGGGTATTAAATGCCAATCCGGCGACACCCGATGGCAATTCTCAAGAAGCGCCGCCTGCGGTGTGGTCTGAGTTAAAAAAACTCTTCGCTGCCGCGCGTTTTACCCCCCAGACCATTGGTGCCCTGTTATGGGATGGCTTGAGAGATTCACGCATGGTGTTTCGCTGGTTGTTTTTTGGCCTGGTGCTGGCCACGGCCATTCGCGCCTTTGTGCCTATCGACACCTACGCTACCCTGTTTGGCCCAACAATGATGGGCTTGTTGCTGACCCTGGTGGCGGCGACCATTATTGAAGTCTGCTCCGAGGGCTCAACCCCCATCGCCGCCGACCTGGTGCTACGCGCCGGCGCACCGGGCAATGGCTTTACCTTTTTGATGGCCGGCATTGCCACCGATTACACCGAGATTATGATTCTCAAAGATCTCACTAAATCCTGGAAAATCGCCCTCTTCCTGCCCCTGGTCACCCTGCCGCAAGTGCTGGTGCTGGGCTGGATACTCAACCAAATGCCGCTGTAACTGACTGGCGCCTAAAATCAGGTATCATTGCGCCGACTTTTTTGGCATCGCTGTTAGCGGTGTTGCCCCGCACAAACAGAAATATGGCGCAGAGAGACTATGAGCAAGCAGCGAATCCTGACCGGCATTACCACCTCCGGCACTCCCCATTTGGGCAATTACGTGGGTGCTATTCGGCCCGCCGTTGCGGCCAGCAAAAACAGCGATGTCGAGTCCTTCTATTTTCTCGCCGATTACCACGCGCTGATCAAATGCAATGACCCCGACGCGGTGCATCGCTCGACCCTGGAAATCGCCGCCAGCTGGATCGCCCTGGGTCTGGACACCGACAAAGCGGTGTTTTATCGCCAGTCCGATATTCCGCAAATTCCCGAACTCATGTGGCTGCTCAACTGCATGGCCGCCAAGGGTTTAATGAACCGTGCTCACGCCTATAAAGCGGCGGTGCAAGATAATGAAACGGCGGGGGAGGATGCCGACTTCGGTGTGACCATGGGCCTGTTCAGCTATCCGGTGCTGATGGCCGCCGACATCCTGATGTTCAACGCCCACCAGATCCCGGTCGGTCGCGACCAGATTCAGCACGTTGAAATGGCGCGGGATATTGCCCAGCGTTTCAACCACCACTACGGCGAACACTTTGCCTTGCCCCAGGCACTGGTCGATGACGATGTGCCTTTGTTGCAGGGCCTCGATGGCCGCAAAATGAGCAAGAGCTACGGCAATACCATTCCGCTATTTCTTACCGAAAAGAAGCTGAAAAAGCACATCAATAAAATCAAAACGAACTTATTAGAGCCGGGCGAGCCAAAAGATGCCGATAGCTCCTCGGTGTTTCAAATTTGGCAGGCCTTTGCCACACCCGAACAAATCGCAGCCATGCGTGAAGAATTTGCCAAGGGCATTGCCTGGGGTGAGGCCAAGAAGCAGCTGTTTGAACTGGTGAATGCTGAGTTAGCCCCGGCGCGCGAGCGTTACGAAGCTCTACTCAATGCGCCGGATGAAATAGAGGCGATATTGCAGACTGGCGCTGAAAAGGCCAGGGCCATCAGCCAGCCCTTTATGGATGAGGTGCGCAAGGCTGTGGGTATTCGTCCTCTAGCCTAGTTAGGAATTCGTCAGGGCCTAGTCGGGGTTTAGTACCTTGACGAGGGCCGCTGTCAGGCTGCTCAGGTCGGCGGCTTCAATATTGAAAGCGGGCATCACATACACCAGTTTGGCGAAGGGGCGAATCCACACGCCAGCCTCGACAAAGCGCTTTTGCAGCGCGGCGACATCAACAAAGTCTGTCATCTCCACCACGCCAATGGCACCCAATACCCGCACATCGGCCACCGTGCTATAGGCCTTGCAGGGGGCGAGCTGTTCTTTCAGTTGAGCTTCTATGCGGGCAATATTTTCCTGCCAGGGGGACGACAATAACAGTTCGATACTGGCGTTAGCCACGGCGCAGGCCAGGGGATTGGCCATAAACGTCGGCCCGTGCATAAACACACCGGCTTCGCTTTCGCCGATGCCAGCACTGACCCGGTCGTTGCACAGGGTGGCTGCCAGCGTCATATAACCGCCGGTCAGGGCCTTGCCCACGCACATGATGTCGGGGCTAATACCGGCCCATTCACAGGCGAAGAGCTTGCCGGTGCGACCAAAGCCGGTGGCAATTTCGTCGGCAATCAACAGTACCTCGTGTTCATCACACAGCGCCCGTACGCCCTTTAAATAGTCCGGTGAATAAAAGTGCATGCCACCGGCACCCTGCACGATGGGCTCCAGTATTACCGCCGCGAGCTGGTCTTTATGGGTCGTTAATTGGCGTTCAAAATCGACGAGATAGTCTGGCTGCCAGGCTTCGTCAAAGCGGCAGCGGGGCGATTCGCTAAAAACCTGCGGGTGGAGTACTTCACTAAACAGGTGGTGCATACCGGTTTCCGGGTCGCAGACCGACATCGCCGCAAAGGTGTCACCGTGATAACCCTTTCTTAAGCTCAGCAATTTATTTTTCTCGGCATGCCCCTTGGCCTGCCAAAACTGCAGAGCCATTTTAATGGCGATCTCGACACTGACCGAACCCGAATCACTAAAAAACACCTTGTTTAAGGGTTCCGGAGTCATATCGACCAGGCGTTGCGCCAGCTGGGCAGCGGGTTCGTGGATGATGCCGCCAAACATCACATGGGACATTTTCGCCAATTGTGTGGTCACAGCCTCGTTCAGCTGAGGGTGGTTATAGCCGTGAATCGCACACCACCAGGACGACATGCCGTCGATTAACTCGCCGCCATCGCCGAGCTGTAGGCGTACGCCACTGGCAGATGTGACATGATAGGTGGGCAGGGGCTGGCTCAGCGATGAGTAGGGATGCCAGACGTGAGCCTGGTCGATGGCGTGAATTTGCTGAGTGCTGAGCTTCTTTAAATTCATGATTTGTTAAGCGCTTCCGGGGTTCGAAGATAGGTGGCATGAGTAGTATGACAGGCGTCATAGCCACAACAAAGGCTCTGCGTTAGATTCACGGCTCAAGGAACAGACTGCGAAACGTGGCAGACAGGAGATTAAAATGGTGAAGATATTTAAGCTGGGGCTGAGCGTCACCTTGCTCATGGTAAGCGGGCTGAGCCTTGCTGCACCCGCCGCTGATTATTGGCCGCTGTGGAATAAAAGCAGTGAAGCTAACCGGCGAGTGATTGACCATTCTGCCCTCGATGCCATCCTCACGACTTATGTCATTACTGAACATGCCTCGGGTATCAACCGCTTTCGCTACGATGACGTCAGCCGCAAACACCGCAAGCAACTGGATCGTTATCTTAAAACCAAGACATCCATTGACCCCCGAGATTACAGCCGAGCAGAGCAAAAAGCCTATTGGTTGAATCTCTACAATGCGCTGACCCTGGATCTGATTTTAGATAATTATCCGGTCGACAGTGTGGAGAATATCCCCGGTCCCCGAGGTTCCGGCATGAAGGGCCCCTGGGATAAAAAACTCGCCAGCGTGGCGGGGCAAAAAATTTCGCTGAACGATATTGAACACCGCATCCTGCGCCCTCTGTGGCAAGACCACAAAGTTCACTTTGGTCTGGCTTGCGGCGGTTTGGGCTGCCCCAATTTACAACCCCAGGCTTTCACCAGTGCCAATAGTCGCGAGCTCTTGAAAAAATCAAGTTATGAGTTTGTTAAGCATCCACGCGGGGTGCGTCTGGAAAACGGTGAGCTGCATGTTTCCAAGCTTTTCGAGTGGTATAAAGCCGATTTCGCCAAGGATGACAAAAAGCTGCTCAAAGTCTTTGCCCGCTATTCGGAAGATCGCGATGCTCTCTATTTGCTCGGCTTCAATGGCAAGATTGACTATACCCACGATTGGCGCATCAACGCGCCCTGAGAATGAAGTTTAAGGCATAAAAAACGGCGCTTTTAGAGCGCCGTTTTTTATGCTGCCGTCAGTCGCTGGTGTTGAGCAGAATGGCACTGCCCTTGGTATGTCCAGCGCCGAAGCTTTACAATGGCGCGCCCCTTTTTAGCCCCCAGGTAATGCCCGTGACCCACCAACCCCGTAAAGATCGCCTCGAGCTGAACAAACTGCATAAACGTTTGCGCCGCCAGGTGGGTACCGCCATTGCCGATTACAAGATGATCGAAGCGGGCGACAAGGTGATGGTGTGTCTCTCAGGGGGTAAGGACTCCTTCGGCATGCTCGAAATACTGCGCAACTTGCAGAAGACGGCGCCGATAGATTTTGAACTGATCGCGGTCAACCTCGACCAGAAACAACCGGGTTTTCCCGAACACGTATTGCCGGAATATCTCACCGAGCAGGGCGTACCTTTTCATATTCTCGAAAAAGATACCTACAGCATCGTTACCGAGCGGGTTCCTGAAAATAAAACTTATTGCGGTTTATGCTCGCGCCTGCGTCGTGGCAGTCTCTACGGTTTTGCCCAGGAAATCGGCGCCACAAAAATTGCCCTCGGCCACCACCGCGACGATATTATTGAAACCCTGTTTTTGAATATGTTTTTTGGTGGCAAGCTAAAGTCTATGCCGCCAAAATTATTGAGTGACGACAAAAAGAATATCGTCATTCGCCCCCTCGCGTATTGTCGTGAAGATGATTTAGAGCTGCTGGCAGAGTACAAAGAATTTCCCATTATTCCCTGCAACCTTTGCGGATCCCAGGAAAAGCTACAACGCCAGCTGATTAAAGAAATGCTACAGGGCTGGGAGAAAGAATATCCCGGTCGACTGGAAACCATTTTCTCGGCGATTAAAAACGTCGCGCCCTCGCAATTGGCCGATACTAATTTGTTCGATTTCACCGGCTTAAAATTACAGCGTGGTGAAGATGCCGTGGATTTTAATCCCAATAAAATTGATATCGTCAATTTGACGGGGAACTGATAGCGATGATTACTGCGCAAAACCTGGAACTGATTCGCGGCAATAAAAGCCTGTTAAAAGACGCCAACCTGCGGGTGCACGACGGCCAAAAGATTGGGCTGATTGGCGCCAATGGCTCGGGCAAGTCATCGCTCTTTGCCCTGTTAAAAGGCGAGCTACACGCCGATGCCGGTGATATCGGTTTTCCCGTCCACTGGCGTATTTCCAGTGTCGACCAGGAAACCCCGAGCATCGCCAGCTCCGTACTCGAATACACCATCGACGGCGACAGCGAATACCGCGCCCTCGAAGCCGAGAAAGAAGCAGCTGAAGTCGCCGGGGGTGATGTGCTGGCCCACTGGCACCACAATTACGAAGCCCTCGACGGTTACTCCATGATTTCGCGCGCCGCGCAGTTGCTGGCTGGCCTGGGCTTTGAACACGCGGCCCAGCAGCAGCCGGTGTCGAGCTTCTCCGGTGGCTGGCGTATGCGAGTAAACCTGGCCCGCGCCCTGCTTAAACCCTCTGAATTACTGCTACTCGATGAGCCCACCAACCACCTCGATTTAGAGGCCGTCGTCTGGCTCGAGCGCTGGCTCAAACGTTACCCGGGCACCCTGGTTGTGATTTCCCACGACCGGGAATTTCTCGATAATCTGGTCGACGGCATACTGCATTTCAATGCAACAGCGCTGGATACCTACGCGGGTAATTACTCCAGTTTTGAGCGCCAGCGCGGCGAACGTTTAATGCTGCAACAGGCGGTGTTTGACAAACAGCAACGCCAGCGCGCTCACCTGCAAGCCTTTGTCGATCGCTTTCGCTATCAGGCCACCAAGGCACGACAGGCGCAGAGCCGGGTTAAAGCGCTAGAAAAACTTCAGGCTGCCGCACCCATGCATGCCGCCAGCGGTTTTGATTTTAAATTCTTTGAGCCCGACGAACTCTGCTCGCCGCTGATTAGCTTTGACCAGGTGAAGGCCGGTTATGGCGACACCGTCATCCTCAATCACATCCATATTAATTTACTGCCGGGATCGCGCATTGGCCTGCTCGGGCGCAACGGTGCCGGTAAATCGACCCTGGTGAAATTACTCGCCGGAGTGATTGAGCCCGTGTCTGGTGATGTCGATCGTGGCCGCCAACTGCAGGTCGGCTATTTTGACCAGCAGCAACTCGACGCACTAGATCTCGACGCCAGCCCCTTGCTTCACCTGCAACGCATTGCCGAGGGGAAAAAAGAGCAGGAGCTTCGAAACTACCTCGGGACCTTTGGCTTTCGCGGTGACGCCGTACTCGCCCCGGTTGGCCCGCTATCCGGCGGTGAGAAAACACGCCTTGCATTGGCGCTATTGGTTTGGGAAAGGCCCAACCTGTTGCTGCTGGATGAGCCCACCAACCACCTCGACGTCGATATGCGCGAAGCCTTAATTCTCGCCCTGCAGGAATTTCCGGGCGCGGTCGTCGTCGTCTCCCACGATCGCCACCTGCTGCACACCGTGGTCGATGAGCTTTATCTGGTCGCCCATGGCGAAGTCAAACCCTTCGACGGCGACCTCGACGACTATCAACGCCTACAGATTAAAAGCGCCCCTCGGCCCTTAGATGCAGGCGCTGAAGAGTCCGCAGCTGGGCAGGGCGAAAGTACTGCACCCAACCCGGTAGGGAAAGCCCCCGACCGGCAAGAACAAAAACGCATGCAGGCCGAGTTCCGCAGGCAGGCTGCCCCCCAGCGTAAAAAAATTAGCGCCATTGAAAAGCAAATGGCCAAGCTGGAAGCTACGCTAGAAACCCTCGCCGAACAACTTGCCGATCCCGCCCTCTATACTGACAAGCCGGTGCAGGAACTCAATAAATTAATGAAAGCCCAGGGTGAGGGCAAGAATGAACTGCAAACGCTGGAGGAAGAGTGGCTTGGCTTGCAGGATGAACTGGAAATGATGACGGAAGAATTTGAAGGGCAGTTTTCTGGGTAGTTCTGTTTGACTAAACTGCTAAGCAATAAAATAGCTTGGTAGGCAAAACGTATTTTTTGGTGGTGACCAAGCCTTTGATGGTTGCAGCTTATCTTTTCACAACAAATTGGGTTATGACATGTCAGATAAATTCTTTTTTATGGGCCGTCAAGATGCACGCGAGAACCACATTGAATACGGTCGTGACGTGAACGCTAGCCGAAAATTCGGCAGTAAAAAATATCCGTTGGAGTTGGTCGTTACCAGCGAGGCGCGTAAGCAAGAAGTTGAAACGTTGGTGGCTGAAGCGCAGTTGTATGCTGTGGTTGAACTTGATGGTAGTGAAGATGCGACTGAGTCTATCGCTGAGCTGACAGTGCTCCTTAACAAAAAGGCTGCAGTTAAAGTTGATAAGCTGCCTGCGCGTAACGAGCCTTGCAATTGCGGAAGCGGCAAAAAATATAAGAAGTGCTGTGGGTAGAATATACTTTGTATTTCTGCAATCTTAAGAGCTTATGAAAGACCTAAGAAATACCTACTTAATAAAGGCAAAAGTGCAGTCTCGCCCGAAATGGCCTTGCGGCTGTCGACGGTGCTTGGGCGCTCCCCCGAAAGCTGGTTGAGTAAGCAGGGTAGCTATGAGTTATGGTAGGCACGCAAGACCCTCAATCTATCAAACGTGCTGCCAATGAATTTAACGGCGGCTCAGGCGCATTAGTTTCGAGCAGCCTCTTCTCTTTCGAGTGTTCGCGCACCACCCAGCATACCGGCCATTGAGTGGTTGCCCTCGTGACAGGCGTACTCAAACAACTGCTCTTCACTTGCCTTCATGGATATTGCCACGGTAAAGGGTTTTGTGAAGGTATTGGGTTCGTCGATGGTGTACTCATAAAGTAGGCGCGAATCACTGGTTCGGGTTAAGCGTTCGGTCAGTTTGAAATCTTTGCCTCTACCGACTATGCCGTTCATAGCTGGGTCTTTTAAGTTGACGGGTAGCTGATAGCCCGCCCCTTGGGATCGAAATGTTACTTCATCGAACTAGTCGAACACTCTTATTGGCAAGGTGTGTAAAAGGATCCATGTTATGTTTTCCTGGAATTCTGTCGTCAAGGCTGTATGGGACGACCAATGGCTAGTTCGACAATCAACGATGGGCGTCGATCCTCGTTTATTTCAGTGCCAATTTTCGCATAGAAAGGAGTACTATCAGGATGCCCATCATGAGGATATTACGATGTGTGTTCTGATGGGCTATTATGAGATTCGGAGGTCGAAAAATTTTTAGCTGTTATGTGTAAATTGAGAATAAAATGAATAATGTATTTATCCTTTTTTTTGTGATGATTTTTTCAAAAGGAGTTTTTGGAATGTCTTTTTTAGGTATGGGGAAAGTTTGTGTGTTTTCAGAATTGACAGTTCATTTGACTCTTGATGGTGTGCCGTTGGCAAACAAGAAGGTAACTCGTCAGTGGGAGTGGGATAATCTCAACTCTGACGAAATGATGACAAATAATGCTGGTTTGGTTTCCTTTCCTGCTGTTTTTGAATCCTCAGTTTCCAGGCTGTTACCGATGGAGCTTGTTGTTGGCCAACAGTTGTCTGTTGAGCTGGATGGAAATGACAAGGTGTTCTGGACAAATTCAAAACGAGAGCCTAAAGAAAATGCAGAATATGGTGGGGTGGTTTTCCTTGCAGACTGTGAATTGAACGATGAAGAAGTTTTGATTGAAGATTACGGGTCGCTTATGGTGACGCAATGTAAGCTTATTGATAGGTAATTGAAATGAACGGGGGTCAATTAAGTCCGGTTTTTTCGGCAGAGCTAGCCTCTAATGTTTATCTTGTAAAAGATAAGTTTAGCCGTAAGGGCTTTACGCTTAAATATAAAGATTGCTTCGATATGGAACAAAGCACCATGGTCAGTGGGAATACTGGTGCTTTTATGGTTGTAAAAAAACCTCATATTATGGCGTTTATGGGAGTGGGGAAAGGCGAGTATGAAGGCCAGGCTTTTGTCGCCGTTAAAGGGACTGCGAGCTTATACGACGCGCTTACTGACCTGAATGTAGGGGTGCACTTAAGTCATACGGGGTTTCATGTTCACCAGGGTTTTTATTATGCTTTTGATTCTATCCTTGACGAATTGAAAACTTTTATCGGCGGTTTAGAGGGCGTCAATGTTGTGCATTGTATTGGCCATAGCCTAGGTGGTGCTATCGCTACACTGGCGGCTGATTGGATAAGGTTTATAGCTTCAGTGCCTACCGTGAAGCTTTATACTTTTGGCAGCCCAAGAGTCGGTTTGGAGGGCTTTTCGGCTAAATCAACATCTAGATTATTGGCAAAAAATATACATCGTGTTTATCACAGAACTGACCCGGTCACTATGGCGCCGACATGGCCTTACTACCATATTCCCAATAATAATTTAGGGTGTCTGATTGACTCCCCAGTTACAGCTAAGCCCTGGGAGTATCACCTGATGAAGCACTATATCAACTCGGCAAAGAAGGCGGGAAACTGGAAGGCTATAGAGAATAACCGGCCTAAGGGGCATCTTGATGCTGCTGTTGAACGATGGCTTAAATCAGATGGAGTATTAACCTTAACGGTGAATACTATGGATTTGTTAGATGCTGCATTGCTATATGTGATTAAAAAAGTAACCAACCTTGCAGGTATATCCCTGATTACGGCTGCTTCGGGAACATTAACGTTGCTCGATCGAATGGCTATGTTTATGGCAAAAGCAGTAAAAATTTCTTCTGATTTAAGTTTGTGGGTATATCGCCTAGTAAAGAAAATGGCCTCAGTTGTTGGCGTTGTAGTTAAGGAAGGTGTTGATTTGACCGTTACCTTTATCCGCCATGTGTTTATTAAATTACACCTCAAACTTGTTGACGTAATTTGGAGAGCAGGGAAGGAGGTTGACTAAGCGCTTGGGGCTAGTCGATTAGATAGGCCTAATTGGCCTCGCTAATTCCGGTTTTTCATGCTCCTGTAAGTCATGCTCTTAAAGGGTGAAAGCGCAGTTCCATCTAAAATATCTCTCCTCCCTAAAAAAATGGATTTAACGGCATTAGTTTCGAGCTGCTGCCTCTTCTTTCTCAAGAGTTCGAGCACCACCCAGCATCCCCGCCATTGAGTGGTTGCCCTCGTGACAGGCGTACTCAAACAACTGCTCTTCACTCGCCTTCATGGGTATTGCGACGGTAAATGGTTTTGTGAAGGTATTGGGTTCGTCGATGGTGTACTCATAAAGTAGGCGCGAATCACTGGTTCGGGTTAGGCGTTCGGTCAGTTTGAAATCTTTGCCTCTACCGACTACGCCGTTCATCGCAGGATCTTTCAAGTTGATGGGTAGCTGATAGACGGGCGTTTTATCGGTGAAATTGCGGGTTTCGATAACCAGTGTGTCTTTCTCCCAGTGGCCTCTTGAACCGCCCGACCATTTTTTAAAGTCATTCGGTAAATGCGGGCTGTCGTCCATGGCGATAATGCGTGCGTCGTGAATCATCTCGGTGAATAAAACAACATAGCCGGGCGCCTGCACGATGCGGATGTTGTTGTTATAGGCGCTGGGTATCAGCGGTGGCCCGGCATTGAATCCGACCAGGCAGCGTTCAGAAAGCCCGAGTGCTTCTGGTCCTTTGGGTCGAAATGTCACTTCGCCTATCGAGCCAAATACCCTGACTGGCGGGGTGTGTAGTAGATTCCTTTTCATGTCCTCCCGCGCTTTTGGCGTGAGGGCGGGCAGGCGTCCATTGGCGGGGTCGACAATCAGCGAGGTGCGTCGATCTTCGTTCATTTCAGTACCGAAGTCCCACCAGAATGTGTTGTAGGCGGCCTCTACATCGAATGAGGCTGGGATATCCCTTTGCTTATCGACATCATGGCCGGCCACTTTTTGCTGGCGAAATTTCTCTGCATCTTCAGCCGAAAATACCGCGTTGTCGCCTGCTTCAACGGGGCGTTCAAGAGGGGTTAAGGTGCGAAAATCCCAGATCCCCTGCAGGTCTGGTTGACCCTGTGAATTACGCGGAGCCTGATAAATAGCCCCTTTGCTTTTTTCCGTCGCAGCATAAATCAGGCCTGAAATTAGGAAAGAAGCAGTAATCATACTGAGGAAGGAGAGTCGCGTTACTGGGGTGAATCGCTGAGCGTTGGTCATATCATCCGCCATGTCGTTATTGAAATTATTGTTATATAGAGACATTTATCAATTCACTATAGACGACTAAGGTAGTGATTAAAAATTTGGGGTGAAGCACCGAATCATCATAGGACTGTTAGCAATGCTCCACTTTTTGTTTTTCTTTACGCCGCACCGCCCCCGCACTCACACCATGACTTTTCTGAAAGGCCCGCGAGAAGGCCGACTCTGAACGATAACCGACTTTCTCAGCAACCGTGGCCACATGTTCGCCAGCATCAAGGTAGGACCACGCAAGCTGCATGCGCCACCAGGTGAGGTATTGCATGGCTGTCCAGCCGCTGAGTTTTTTAAAGGCTTGGGCGAACTGGGTGCGGGACATTTGTGCTTCTGCGGCAAGACTAATTAAGCCCCAATCAGAGTCCGGCTTGTTGTGAATAGCGCTAACAGCACGAGTAATTTTCTGGTGACTAAACAGGGCGACAATGCCAATGCTGTTATTTTGATATTCAATAAAGTGGCGCAGGCCATAGGCAAAGAGCAGTTCACAGAGTTTGTCGAGCAGGGGGTTGGAAGGGGTTTCGTTGCTCAGACTTTCGGCGAGTATTAAATTCAATAATTCCCTTAGCCAGGGAGTGGAGGCATCCCGCTCAATAACAAACACTTTGGGGAGGGCGTCGAGTAAGACCTGAAAGCCGGGGTTGGCAAAGGTGATTTCACCGCAGAGCATGCTGGTGCCGGGGGTGTTTTGAGACTGGCCAATAGGCAGGTGTTGCTGCGGCCCCTGTTGGGGCTGCTGGCTGACCATGCTGTGGGCAATTTCCCGGGGGAAGATTACCAGGTCACCCTCTGTCAATACCCAGTTGTCGTGGTCGGGCACGCTCAACAGGCAGCCGCCCTGAGTGGCCATATGGAAACACGTTTTGCCAGCGGGTTGAGGGCCGGTTTCTATCTTCCAGTCGCCGCAAACACGGGCGTTGTGATAGACATCTACATGCAACTTGAGCAGTTGGGTTAAATCGTTTAAAGGCGACACGCGGACTCCTGAGCTATAACTTCGTCTTATAAGGCATTCATCGTACGGCTTCTGCGGCGTAAAGTCATGGATTCCCCGGGTGTCAGAGCTTTCGATCTGCCTCGGTCAAGGTAGTACACAAAAGGAGATAGCCTATGTCATTTACCCTCTATACCCCAGAAACGGCCCCGCAGGCGGCACAAGATGAACTCAAAAATTCTGCCGAGGTCTTCGGTTGGGTGCCGAACTTACATGCCGTGTTGGCAGAGGCCCCGCCGGTGCTGACGGCCTATAAAAGCTTGCACGGTCTGTTTCAACAAAGCAGTTTCGATGCCGAAGAGCTAACGGTTGTCTGGCAGTCGATCAATCTTGAAAACACCTGTCACTACTGTGTGCCAGCCCATACCACCATTGCCGGCATGATGGAGGTGGATAGCTCTCTGATTAATGCCTTGCTCGAAGACAAGGCGCTGCCGACAGAAAAGTTGGAAGTGCTGAAAGACACCACCAAAGCCCTGTTAAATCAGCGCGGCAACCTCAACGATGAGCAAATCGCACGCTTTAAAGCGGTCGGTTATGGCAACCAGCAATTGCTCGAAATTATCCTCGGCATCGCCCAGAAGACCATTAGCAATTACACCAATAAGATGGCCCACACGCCGCTGGATGACCAGTTCAAGTAAGCGCTGCATTCAATTGCCGGGCCTTTTGTGGATCTTTCACAGCTCTGTCGAAGGCTCGGCAATGTCACCATGATTTAGCGGTCTGCTAATCGCAGTAAAAAAATTGCACAAAGCCTCCCTGTCATTGCCCGCCCCATGACTTGATAGTCATTAGTTTTATAAGATGCCTCCCTCTATTTGCTTACAATCAATCGGCGCAGGCCTTGCTACGCATTGCCCATGCACATCCATAAACGGGAGACAGCTAAATGACATATCAATATTTGATCGTTGAAAAAGACGACAGGGGTTTTGCCCGGGTGCAATTGAATCGCCCCAAGCAGCTAAATGCCCTGTGCACGGGTTTGCTCGACGAGCTCAGCGCCATATTGAGCGATTTTGAAGCCGATGAGGCCGTGCGTGCGGTAGTACTGACCGGTAGTGATCGCGCCTTTGCTGCGGGTGCTGATATTAGTGAGTTGATGGGCTTTTCGGCCGTCGACGCACGCCGCCATTTTGCCAACTCTAGCTGGCGGGCGATTGAGCGCTTCCGTAAACCCATTATTGCGGCGGTCAGAGGTTTGGCACTGGGCGGCGGTTTTGAGCTGGTAATGCAGTGCGACATGGTAGTGGTCGGTGATGATGTTAGCCTCGGCTTGCCAGAGGTCACACTGGGCGTGATTCCCGGCGCCGGGGGCACTCAGCGTTTACCGGGTATTGTTGGTAAAGCCCTCGCCATGGAAATGATTCTCAATGGTCGCACTCTTAATGCCGATGAGGCCATCAACTTTGGCATCGCCAATTACGTTTGCTCGGGTGACGAGGTGCTCGACAAGGCCCAGGCACTGGCAGCTGAACTGGCACAGCGCCCGCCATTGGCGGTGGCCGTGGGTAAAGAGTGTGTGAATGCCGCGCTGGACGAAACCCTCGTCCACGGCTTGTCGACGGAGCAGCGTTTGTTCCACTTTCTGTTTGCCACCGAAGACAGGGCGGAGGGCTTTAAGGCCTTTGTTGAAAAGCGTAAACCCCAGTGGAGAGGTAAATAGTGGAGCGGTAAATAACGAACCCTGTGTTAAGCACCCGCCCTTAACAACACCGTAATTATTGAGAATGAGAGCCAATGAATTTTGATTTAAATGAAGAGCAAAGCATTATCCGCGATATGGCTCGGCGTTTTGCCGCCGATGTGATCGCCCCCGAATTTCAGAAGTTATCGACCTGCAGCGATGTGCCCTACGACATCCTCGACAAAATGGCCGACATGGGTTTTATGGGCGTGCCCTTTAGTGAGGAGTACGGTGGCGGTGGTGGTGACTGGGTGTCGATGCATCTGGTGATTGAAGAAGTCTCGCGGGCAGATATTGCCCTCGGCACTTTACTCGATGTCACCACCAGTGTGGTCGCCCAGGAAATTGATCGCTTTGGTACCGAGGCACAAAAGAAGCAGTGGCTGCCCGATTTATGTTCCGGTAAAGCCATTGGTGCCTTTGCCTTGACCGAACCCAGCAGTGGCTCCGATGCTGGCAGCCTGAAAATGCGCGCCGAACTGGTTGGCGATGAATGGGTGCTGGAGGGCAGCAAACAATTTATTACTAACGTTGGCCTCAATCACTGCTCGCTGGTGGTGGTCGCGGCCCGTGCCGAAATTGAAGGTGCGGAGCAAATCGTCACCTTTATTGTGCCCAAGACGGCCCCCGGCCTCGTGGTGGGCAGAAGTTACGACAAAATCGCCTTTGAGTCCGGTGCTACTAACGAGCTGATTTTTGACAACTGTCGCATTCCCAAAGACAGCATACTCGGCGACCCCAGTCGCGGCTTTGCCCAGCACCTCGCCGTGCTCGAGACCGGTCGCATTAGTATCGCCGCCGCGTGTGTGGGTGCGGCCCAGGCCTGCCTCGATCACTCCCTGGCCTATGCCCGCGAGCGGGAGCAATTTGGTAAGCCCATCTTTGAATTTCAGGGTGTGCAGTTCAAGCTCAGTGATATGGCGGTAAAAATTGAAATGGCGCGTACGCTTTATCTCAAGGCCGCCTGGTTAAAAGATGAGGGCCGGCCCCATACCTTTGAAGCGGCCAGCGCCAAGCTCTATGCCTCGGAAATTCTCGAGCAATGCGCCAGTGATGCGGTGCAAATACTCGGCGGCAACGGGGTGATGGAAGACTACCCGGTGGCGAGTATCTTCCGCGCCAGTAAAATCATGCAAATTGTCGAGGGCACGTCCGAAGTGCAGCGCATTATTATTGGCCGCCTGCTGGCCTCGGGTGCGCGTAGTTAGCACCTGCGAAACCCAAGCCACTCTTTAAAAGGGGAGCTGTGCCATTAAAAGGCGTCATTAAGGAATAAAAATGTGGGCGAAAATACTGAGATGACAGGGGATGGAGGTATGCAGGATGAACAGTCATTAAAAACCATTACAAGCGTCGTGTATGCCCTGCAAGCGGCTTCATTTTTTATCGGCCTCACCTTTATCGCCGCTGTTATTGTCAATTACATCAAGCAAGGGGAGGTCGAGGGCACCTGGCTTGAATCCCACTTTCGATGGCAGATGCGCACCTTCTGGTTTAGCCTGCTGTGGTCGATTATTGGCTTTGTACTCGTCTTTGTTCTCGTGGGTTATCTGGTGCTGTTGGCCGATGCCATCTGGGTTATCTATCGTATTATTAAAGGCTGGATGGCTCTCTCTGAAGGCAAGGCGATGTATGCCTAAAGCCCTGGAATATCATGGATCATTGGGTAATAGCGAAATGACGGGATTGCCAGGGCCTATGCCAGCGGTGGCTATAGTATGAAGGCAATAGGTAAACATTTTGGTTTGCACTATTCTCGTGTGAGTCGCATTTTGAATGGCGCAAAAAACAAGACCTCGTATCTTAAATCTGCCACTGCAATATACTCGAAGCGTTGTGGTATGGCTGAGTGACATCTATAAATACGGGCTTAATATGATGCTTATCGATTTTCTTGAGGGCTCAAAGAAAAATCAACGCTTATTGTATAAGTTATTAACAGCACTCTATGTTGTTCAGATTCCAATTGTTATTTATCTCGCTGCCTTTATCACGCCGGGTGAATACCCCGCCTGGTGGCAAGTGATAGTCGACTGGGGGCAGCATAATATACTCTCGGCCCAGGGTTGGTCAGGCCGTACGATTACCCATCGCGAAGAAATGCCGGCCATTTATATGGTGTGGTTTATTTTTAGTATGCTAACGCTTATTTTTGCCATTCTCTTGATTGATGAGGATGTTTGGCCCTCGGCGTCCTTTGTTGAAAAAGGCATGGCCCGTGGTATGTACGATAATTTTATATATATGTGCGCAGTGGGTGGTATGTTTTGGTGGTGTTACCTGCGCGGGCAGGCTGTGCCAATCACTGAGCCCCTATCTTTTGGCTTGGGTACCCTAGTTGAACATATTCCGGGACTTTTATTCTGGACAGGCTTTTATATGGTTTGCAATACCGTTTTGATTCCCAGCCCGGTGGTTTTATTGCGCAAACAATTGGCTAAAGCACTCAAATATTATAGAGACAATAAGGAGTAGTATCTTGACGTGCAAAAAGCCACCAGATCTTGCATTGCCATATTCTTGTCTCGATGGGGCAATTTTTACACAAGAGGGCCTGGTTGTTCCTGTTGGATGAGATGGCCAGGCCACTGCGTTTAGAGTTTACCGGTGCGCTGCGCCACATTACCTCTCGGGGTGATCGTCGCGAAGGTATTTATGAAACTGATAGTGCTAAGGCGTGGGGCACTGGGTGTAACTTATTGACGAATTAATTCTACAACCGGAATGATTCGCTCTGTGCGTTTTTCATAGGTCGCAAATACCGGTAGATTTTCGCACACGATGCGAAACAGGCGGTCTCTATCTGAAAGCCGGTATTGTTACAGCAAACGCCTGGGTACGGTCGAGCCTGTTTTTGGCAATATCAACACAACAAAACGGCTAAGCAGGTTTAGTTTGCGCAGCAAAATTAAAGTTAATGCGCAATGGCTAATGTACTGTATGGTGCATAATATCGAGAAGATACAGCGTTACGGCCAGATGGCCTGACTGGGGGCCAAATGCGCGAATACGAGGCGATATGGGCCTTGTCACGACAGATGGCAGTTATTGATAGCCTATAAAAAAAGGGGTGAGAAAGCGGCTATGAGATTTTATTTTATCGGGGTCATGTCCGCTATTTTTGTTTTTCTACAGCCTCGTTAGCTGTACGAATATGAAATATATGCCAATAGAAATATTCAGCCTGAGTTCCGGTAAGAGCAAGGGTGATCTTGAACATTCCCTTAATGATAATATTGAGGAAAAACGGTTGAGACATTTATTCAAGAAGGCAACGAAACCCATGCTTGGAATTGCATCTGCCAACGAATTTAAAGCTCATCGATCTATTGGCTATCAAAACTCATTTTTACCTATCGCCATAATGTGCGTCGAGCCCACTGAAAACGGATCGCGGCTTAACGTTAAACTAAGAATGCAAAAATACACTATTGGCTTTATGGTGCTATGGCTGTCATTTACGTTTTTCGCCATTGTAATGTTTGCTCTAAAAGCGGAGGGGCTGGTTGCTCTAGCGCCCATTGGTATGTTCTGCTTTGGCTATATCCTTATGCAAACATGCTTCTGGTACGAGGTCCCTAAGATCAAGTCTATTTTACAAGGCATAGTGCAGTGAAGCAGCTAACAAGTCTGGCAAGCGGGACTGCTAAAAGCGTGGCTTTGCCACAACGCAGCCCCTTCCATCGGCGTTGAGGCTGTAGAAAAACCCCAATAAACCCTGTTTTTATCGTGATTAAGGCCCCTGTATCTTGTAAAATAAAGTCATTATCCCATTAGTGGATTTCAACATGGCTCGTTATAAAAACTATAACCTCGACCAGACTAAATTTATTGCTATCGTTTTTCTGATCAAATAATCCCGGGCACCTTCGAGCACACCCTGAGTTTTTTGATTGATGAACACCTCGACATGAGCGTGTTTGATGCGCGTTATAAGAATGATGCTGTTGGCAGCCCTGCTTACGATCCATCTCTGTTACTTAAAATCATTCTTGCCGCCTACGCACGCGGTCATACCTCTAGCCGACAAATCGAAAAATTATGCCGGGAGAATGTTGTCTTTATGGCGCTGTCCGCCGACAGCCAGCCTCACTTCACCACGATTGCCCATTTCATTGCCCAGATGGGTGATGTTATCCAATCCTTGTTTACCGAAGTATTAATGGTTTGTAGTAACGAGGGCTTAATTGGTGGCGAGATGTTCGCGATTGACGGCTGTAAAATGCCCTCCAATGCCTCAAAAGAACATTCTGGCACGCATGCCGAGTTTGCAAAGAAGCAAAAGAAAATCAATCGTGCCGTACGACGCCTACTCGCCAAACACCGGGAAGAAGACGGTGCCGAGCAAGACAATGATCAAACCCGTCGTGCAGCGGAAGAAAAAAATATTGAAACCCTACGCAAGGCATCACGTCGGATAAAAAAGCTTTGCGCCGACACGGAAGATCGAAAAGGGCTCAAAGGCAAGGTGGTTAAAAGTAATATTACCGATAACGAAAGCGCCAAAATGCTCACCTCACACGGTGTACTTCAGGGCTATAACGGTGTTGCCGCTGTGGATGACAAGCACCAAATCATCGTCGGCGCTGAGGCATTCGACCAAGGGCCGGAAAACAACTTACTCAAGCCAATGATAGACACCGTTGCCAACAACCTGGGCGAACCCTATATAAAAGACAGTAAAGTGACCGCAGATTCCGGCTTTCATTGTACCGATAGCGTTGACTACTGCTTTGATCAAAACCTCGATGCTTATATTGCAGACGGTAACTTCAGAAAACGCGACCCACGATTTATTGATCGCGATCGCTACCAACCGAAAGCTAGAAAGGCGCGCTGGTTTAAAGCGGAAGACTTTACCTATGACCCCGATACCCAAACCTGTCGATGCCCTGCGGGCAATGACATGTGGCCAGGTGGCACACGCCTTATCAGTGGCAATCACTATCGCAGCTTCACCGGCTATCTCGACAAATGCCGCGACTGCCCTCTGCTAAAACAATGCATGCGCAAACCGATAAAAGAACAGGGTCGACAAGTCTCGATTAAATTACAAGGGGACAAGAAGGCAGGCCTGACGAATATCGATAAAATGAAAGCAAAGATCGATAGTGATGAAGGCCGGTATTGTTACAGCAAACGCCTGGGTACGGTCGAGCCTGTTTTTGGCAATATCAACACAACAAAACGGCTAAGCAGGTTTAGTTTGCGCAGCAAAATTAAAGTTAATGCGCAATGGCTAATGTACTGTATGGTGCATAATATCGAGAAGATACAGCGTTACGGCCAGATGGCCTGACTGCGGGTCAACTACACGACTACAGGCTGATATAAGACGTATCAAAATACAGGGGTGTCAAATACGACCCCTTAAAACAAGGGGCGATAATACGGGTATGCATTTGTACCTTGCGCACCCTGATACCGCTATTGGTATTAATCTACAGCCTCGTTATGTTTTTTGCGGGAAAGGATTCTCTATGAATGAGATAAGCGGAAGATGCAAGTGTGGAAACATAGAGCTAAGAGGTTCTATCAGAGACGATAGCTTAGAAATAACGCCTAGAGTTTGTGGATGCAACTTCTGTCGTCAAAATAAAGCTGTTTATCTTTCCGATACTCAAGGTTCTGTAGAGTTTCGATTCAAGGATAAAGAAAAAGTTAAAATTCATAAGCAAGGTAGCGGATTAGCAAACTTTATAATCTGTAAGAGTTGCGGTTCTTTTATAGGTGTAACGTATGATTCAGGTGATGAGATATTCGCTACGCTAAACCTTAATTTGTTGAATGATTTGCCTCCTCTTCAAGCTCCTGAGGCTTCTATACCTGGGAACGAAGCAGTGGATGACAAAGTGAAAAGGTGGCAGCATATGTGGTTTAAATCCGTTAAATTAGGTGGATTAACATAACAAATTGGTCAACATGACGCTTGGCGGCGCATGTCACCAAGGCGTTATGAGTCGTAGAAAATGGATATTCGAAGAATTATTCTGAAGACCTCATGGAGAGCTCTTGTTCCAACGGCTCTTATTAATATCCCAATCGTAGGATTGATATTTCTGTTGGGAGCCTATCCGGTATTCAGTATCTTTCCAGAATTGGAAAGCACTGGGGAGTCTATTACATATTTTTATGCGGCGGCAATATTAAGCAGCCCAAAGGCTTGGCTAGTATTCTACGTATATTACTTTTTATTAATCTTCCACATTTCTATATTATCTAACTATGTTCGTACTAAAAACTCATAACAAGTTGCATCACCGAACTTAAACGGACACCCACCTTTGGAATAAAAGGAACGCTACCCTTTAATAATCGTCTTGTAAGCCGAGTCAGCCCCGATAGCGGTACATCTACCTATGACCACGATGGGGCAGGCAATCGCGCTGGTCGTATTGGCGTAGGAATAGGAGGTGGAATATCTTATGACCCCAACGGTGAGGTTTCCCCTCACGCTGAAAATACTGGGTTAGGCTATATAGGCCCTACTACAACTAATGGAAGTATCGGCATTGGGGCCGGAATAGCCGGCAGCGGTACTTCTTTTACAGCTGCGACCGGTAATGCTGTAACGACTGAAAATGGAGGTGGCTATACGTCAGCTTCTGGTTTGGCTCAATTTGGCTGGAACCGAAACGCGGGGCTTGGAGTGCGAGGGAAATCTCTGTGAGTACTGAGTTTGGTAGCTACTCTAACGAGGGATCTCCAGGTATTGTAAGCGATGATGATTTGCGCCGTTTCTTCGAACAAAACCCTGGAGCACCTAATTGTAATAATGACTGTCCTTAAAAAACATCGGTTCAAATGGATAGCTATTTTTATATTAGCTTCATTCGCCATGAGCGGGCTATTCAGGGTAATTTACCATTTGGATTCTGATAAGCAGATAGTTGAGAAACTTTTGCGGAACAGCGCTTCTCTTGAGTTAAATATTGGCGAGTTGAAAAAGATAAGAATAAGGAGGATGACCAGTTTCCATGGCACTGAAGCCAAACCACCACATAAAGATTATTTATATTATTTGGAAGGTTCAAAAAAATCTGCGATGGTGAAAGTTCGTCATTATCCTGATTGCAATATTAGGCTTGATGAGTGCACTTCCATATTGTCGATTGAGTTAATGACATCTTAAAGGACAGCCACTTATAATTATGGCCTCAGAAAATGGGGCTTGTGGCGAAACCGGGTTTAGTTATCTTCGTAATTGGTGTGATGATAAGAGCAGGGGTTAACTAGAGGGGTGTTAAGGCCGTTTATACTTGGGTGTGATACTGAAATTGGGCGTGCTGGTAGGTTCTAACTGGGTAAAAGAAAGGGTTTGTTCTGCCCAGGGCGTATTGCTGATTAGCCGCCTTCAAACAGTATCTTGCAGTTGGCTATGCCGGGTGTGCGCCGGTAGTTCAGGCGTGTTTTAAGTGTTTTAGCGTACCAATAACACGGCCAAATCGCCCCTCAAACTGAGTGCTGAGGATGAGCCAGTTATCGGCGCTGATGCTCAAGCGGGTGAGGATTGGCGGTATGTCCTTGTCGATGGCACCGCGCTTATCGGCACGAACGATACGGCCCGTCCAGTCGACCAGTTCGAGATAATCGCTAAGACGGCAGGGGAGTCCATTCGGCATGTTTTGTCGGGGATTGCCGGCAAATCGCATGAGGCTTTTTTCTTGTTGCTGTGGGTGGTTGAGTTGGCGGGCTGTTTTGGCCCGAATGATGCGCTTTTTTACCGAGGTGTGATGCGAGCATTCTGGATTTTTCGCCATTTTGGCTCGCAAGGGGTTGAGGTCGACATAGGCCATGCAGGCAAATAGCGCTTGCTCATCTAATAAAGCCTGGGATTTAAAACGGCCCTCCCAAAACCGGCCCGTGCACTGATCTTCTTTATTAGCCTGGCGGGCGATACCCTCATTAATTAGGCGCATAAACCAACTAATATCCTGTAATCGCTGTCGCCACTCCTTGATAACACTATCGAGGACAGCTTGTTCGGCCTTGAGCAGCTTCTCACCGCGACAATAGCGTTGACTGAGTAGATTACCCTTAAAGAGCTGGTGCCAGCGCTCAATCACTCCAAGGTCACTCAGCGCCTCTGCTTGCGGCGCATTAATATGCAGCACCACATGGTAGTGATTCGACATCACCGCATAGGCCGCAACATCGATGCAAAAGACCTGCGCCAGTGCGAGTAATTTATCTTCAAAACTTAAAAGGACACCCATTCATAGTTATGACCTAACATAATAAAAGTAATAAAAGTAATAAACGGGGCGCTACCCTTTAATAGTCACCTTCTGAGCCGAGTCAGCCCCGATAGCGGTACATCTACCTATAGCCACGATGAGGCAGGCAATCGCACTGCGACCATCGATGCCAAGGGCCAGGTGTTTACAGTGAACTATGATGCCCGCAACCGCCCGGCTTTCGCTGATGCACCCGGCAGCGCTCACGACATTCAATATACCTATGATAGCTGCGCCAACGGTGTGGAGAAGCTGTGTCGTCTCGCCCGGGGCGCCAATACCACCCAGTACGCCTATAACGGTGTTGGCGATGTGCTGTCGATAGGTCAGGACGTACAAACCGTTACCGCATTCGTCGGTGCCAGCCTCGGTATTCGCTATGATGCCGCCGGCCGCATGCAAACCATCACCTACCCCGGCAATACCCGCGTGAGCTATGGCTACGATGCCATGGGCAATGTCAATCAGCTCACCCTGGATCGCAATGGCTCTATCACCGAGCTGGTCAGCGCTGTTGTTTATGAGCCTTTCGGGCCACTCAAAGCCCTCAGTCTGGGTAACGGCCTGGCAAGAAGCATTGATCATGACCAGGCCTATCGCATTACGGCCATTAACGACCCGGTTTACGATGTCGCCTTCAGCTACGACGCCAACGGCAATATTATCTACCAGAGCCGTAATGTCGGTGATCTCGACACCGGCTATGACGCCCTCGATAAACTCACCACTGCGACGCTATCTGACCCTGTTGACTGCATCGGCTGGGGGCATAGCTCTAAAAAACTTGCTGATGATTTCTCTCCGACATTGGCGCGCCCAGTCCACAGTCTTACAAGCTAAAAATCGCTAAAAAGATATCCGTCTATTGGGCAATTTCTTATTCTCATATAGTCTTTTGTCCCCGGCCCGGGCACCTATACTGCAAACACCTTACTTTGACCAATACGTATTCTATGGGGTGCTGTGATGAAGGCTGTCTTCGATAAATGGTGGGTTCTTCTCGTATTTAGTTTTGCTTGTATCGGTATGGCTTATGCCGATGGCAATCCTCGCCCGGGCTACCCCCACGACACGCTAATTTTTCATGTTAAAAAAGCCGCCAGTGGCCCCGTCAACTGCACGGGTGGGCACTCGTCCTTTGTGCGCTTCGACGAACTCAGTGGCAGCGTGGTGCCGGTGAATATTTCCATCACCATGATTGACTGGGTGCAGGTCGACAACGATGGCGACGGACTTTTCGACGAAGATCCGGCCAATGGCGTCGATGACGATGGCGACGGGCTTTTTGACGAAGATGGCCAGGAGCCGGGAGCGACCACGGCCTTTATCGATTGCGATGGTCTCGATGGCACGATTAGTTTACAAATGCGCGACACCGAACCGGCCGCTAACTGGATTTCCACCCAGGAGTGGTTTATTCGCGGCATTGGTAAGCCGGAGGAGAATTTTGCCTTTTACACCAACGCCGACCAGGTCACCTGTCTATTAATCGACGACCCCGATGGCGTACCGAATACTGGTGATGAGGTGGTGGACTGCTCCTATGACAATTCCGGCTGGATACCCCTGGGCTATGTCAGCACCGGGGGTTACGACGCCGATCAGGATGGTACGGTTGACGAGGTTTGTGTCAAACAGGTCAAACTCAAGGGTAAGAACCCGAGCAAGGGCGGGGGTAAAACGCCCTTTTGCGATATTAGCCCCGAGTTTCTGGTGGATGTCGATGAGAATGACGACGGTAGTGTCGATCTCGTCGATCAGTTTATTTTTACCATCAGCTGCCTCGATGTCCCCGAAACCGATGTCGACGAATCCCTGAGTTGCCCCCTGAGTCGCATTATCTGGGACGTCGATGAAGCGAACACCAGCGCCAAGGCCAAGGCCCAGGTCTTTGTTAGCCACACAGATAGAGACAGGATTAAGGGCGGGAAAATCACCGGGCGCAGTCAATAAGGCCTTTGGTCTCGGGGGGAGGGGGGTAGTGCGCACTTTTATGCAGGGCTATTTCGCAAGGCCTTGAGGTGAGGTGTCTGTTTAACCAGGTTAAGGGGTGTGCGGCGGGTAATTCATGGCACAGGCCTACGCCAAAATATTGCTAATTTGGTCGCGCTGTTGTTCGCTGTGGTTATTGTTCGCAGCGGTTGTACATGCCAGTCTGGGTTTAGGGGCAGAGTCACAGTCACCGGTCGATACAAGCTTATTGGCAGCCATTCAAAGTGTACTCAAGGTGCCAGTGCTAGCCGTCGGCGCAATTTCATCCAGCCGCGCAGGCCTAGCGCCGCGAGCGCGGGGCCGATCAGCAGTAACACACTGGGCAGCAGTAAATTCATCAGTGCTTCATCAATCAGGGCGCGTGAGGGCTGGTTCGGTAAATAGCTCAATTGCACTGTTTCGCCGATAGCATAGGCGGCGGGGTGTTGACCGGTGCGGTGGATAAAGCGCACCACCTCGCCACTCGCGGTGGTGAATTCGACCTCGGGTTTATAGGACGAGCGACCACTGCTGTTACTGGTGCCGCTATGCAGGGCAATCACCTCGCCATTACTGGTGTGGCCGTGGAGCCAGAGTTCCACTTGCAGCTTCGCCACGAAAAAGCCCGCGGTCGTAAGTCCCAGACCAATAACGATAACTAGCGGCAAAACCTTTAATAGTGAGCGATCCTGAGTGCGGCGGATAGCGGAATTTGGGTTTTGTTGATCCATGGGCATTGATCCTTTCACTGCGTCACTGACACTCGGATGATAAGTGCTTAGCCCTAGGTTTTGCTGACCCCGGGCAAGCTGTCACCGACATCTATCCAAATTTGCTTGGCACAGGCCATTAATTCGCCGGCGGTATTGTGAATCGCCACGCCCATAAAACGCTTGCGGCCGCTGTTGGGCGATATTTTCCAGCTACTGACAATATAGTCTTCGTCGGGCACAAGAGGCGTTTTAATACTGCCGCTGCAGGTGCCGAGTAATTGCAGGCCGGCATCGGGTTCGGCCGCTTTAATAGCGTAGGCACCGGGGCAGTCGAGGGCAGACCACGTATAAATATTATCGATGTGGCTCTCGCCCTTATCTTCGCTATGGCAGAGATTGGCAGTGGGTCGCCACAGGGCGGCGACGATGTTCTGCTCGGTTTGTGTGCGCCAGTCAACATCGGGGGCTGGCGCTATCAGCTCATCCACAGCACCGCAATAAACCCGCAGGCCATTCTCGACAGGACGCAGGGGGCTGCACACATAGCAACCCTGGGGGGCGGAGGAGTGGATGAAATCAAAGCGCTGGCTGGCGGCGCGGGCACTTTCTACATTGGGTGGTGAGGGAATAGTGAGTTCGAGTTGAATACTGCGCGCACTGCCGAGTAATTTATCGTCAAGATAAACGCCGATGCCCTTGTCGGTATCTTTTACCTGTAGCGGTGTCTCCACGGGGAAGGCGGCATTGATGCGGATCTCGGCATCGCCTTCAATGAAACTCGCCAGCAGGCCACTGATATAGCCGCCATTGCCGCAATTAACCGGCCCGTTATAGACGCTGTCGATGGATATCGGGGCTCGGGATGAAGAGGGTTGTGACATTGGCTGCTCGCTGTTTTTGTAGTTTGATTTATTTGTAGGTTGTGATGATTTTAAGGGTGGTAATGGCAAAGATAAACGCTTTGGCATAATCTCAGGGTGAAAAATAGCAGAATAAAAAATAACAGGGCATGATTATTGAGATGGGCAACAAAAATAATCCGGCAGGTGTCGAGCTCGAAGCCATCGCCGCCCATGAGGCGGGCCATGTTGTGCTAGCCCATTACTATGGGCGCAAGGTCTTCGGTGCCTATTTGCAAACTCAGCCCCTCAGCCACCGCGCCCGGGGCGAGCGCAGCCACATGCGTTTTGCGCTGACCCCCCATATTCAGGAGATCCACCTCGATCTCGGCAAGCTCGAGCAACGCTGGCCCCTGGCGGTGCGTGAAACCCTGGTCACCACACGCATCCGTTTGGCGGGACCGCTGGCGCAGGCGATGTATCAACAAATACCCTATCGCGATATCGACGGTGGTCAGGATTATCGCGATGCCATTTCTGACTTATTACTGCTTGAGCGTTTGCGGCTGAGCCTGCCCCGGCCCCAGAGTCTGGATACCTCCTACAAGCACAAAGACATTCTCGACACGCTGGCGGAGGACATTCTCGGCCTGCTCAGCGACACGGTTTCTATCGACTATTTACAGCTTGTTGCCCAAGGCCTGCTGGCGAAGCAGGAGCTAAGCGCCCAGCAGATTAACGAGATGTTGGAGACCATGCCGCGATATCAATGTGGCCCTGAATAACAATGCCGACCTGAAGTCTCTAACCGAAACTATGGAAAGACCTTGTCGTAATTGGGTTAGAATAGGTCGGATAAAATTATCAGCAAAATTCTAATGACAATAAATGGAGAAAATTATGCGCTTTGATTCCTGGGTAGTGATGGTTACGGGTGCCGCTTCGGGCATTGGTTTAGGTACAGCAAAACGATTTATCGACGGCGGTGCCACGGTGATTGCGGTCGATATCAATGAAGATAACCTGGCCAGCGCGGCCCACGCACTGGGTGAGAAATATATCGTCAAGGTCTGTGATATCTGCCAGGTGGAGAATATTAAAACCTTGATGGCCGAGGTCGAAAGCGAGTTCGGTCGACTCGACACTCTGGTTAACAATGCGGCCTTTGCCAATTTTCAAAGCCCCGAAAATGTTGAAGAGGACAGTTACGACGCGGAGATGACCATCTTGGTTAAGGCGCCGATCTTCCTGGTTAAGCACGGTGCCAAATTGCTGCGCGCGGCGGCCAATGGTTCCGTCATCAACATCGCCTCGGCGGCGGCGATTGTCTCCATCGACAACTACTGTCCCTACGGCATCGGCAAGGCGGCGGTGCTGAAGTTCACCCAGGACAGTGTGATTAGCGTGCCCGGTATTCGTCACAATGCCGTGTTGCCGGGTTTGATCGACACGCCCATTCTGCCGAATGTTTACGGCGAAGAAGCCTCGGCGATGTTGAAAGAAGAATTCCCCAAAATGCTGCCCTGCAAGCGCGTCGGTCAGCCGGATGATATTGCTAAAGCGGTGTGCTTTTTGGCCTCTGACGATGCCGACTATGTTAACGGCACCACGATGCTGGTCGATGGTGGTATGTCGAAGCTGAACCCCTTCAGCATGATGCAAAGTTAACGGGGTAAGCCCCTGGCTGAGTGAGATAGTGATAAAAAGGTGTCGATAGCTTCGGCGCCTTTTTTTTGCCCGGCCAATTCTGCCCTTGCTATGGTTCTACTCCCGCCCCGGGTTTATGATGCGTGCAGCAATTATTGACCGGGCTTGTTGGTGGAGCCTCTTGAATAAAAAATCAGGGGAAAAAAATGTCAGGAGTTTTAGAGGGAATCCGCGTGCTCGATTTTGGGCGCTACGTGGCCGGGCCGCACTGTGCATCTCTGCTCGCCGATTTCGGTGCCGAAGTGATTCGCATTGAAAAAATCGACGGCAGTGAAGACCGTTACGTCGCACCGCTGACCGAAGAATACGGCGCCCACTATATTCACAATAACCGCAATAAGCTGGGCTTGACCCTGAACCCCACTAAGCCCGATGGCAAAGAGGTGACGCGACGCCTTATCGAAACCGCTGACGTCGTGGTGGTCAATATGCCCTATCACGCGCTGGCCGCGATGGGTCTCGACTACGACAGTCTGAAAGCGATTAAGCCCGATATTATTCTCACCACCTGCTCGGCCTTTGGTTCGAAAGGGCCGTTTGCGGAGAAGCTCGGTTTTGACGGTGTCGCTCAGGCGATGTCGGGCAATATGTATTTGACCGGTCAGCCCGGTGAACCGACGAAAAACTTTGGCCCCTATGTTGACTACAGCACCGGCATGCTCTGCGCTCTCGGTACCGTGTTGGCGCTTTATGAACGCAAGACCAGCGGTGTTGGCCAAATTGTCGAGGGCGCCTTACTGAATACGGCGATGACCATTACCAACCCTGTGGTGATCGAGCAGGCAGTGCTGGGACTCAATCGTGTGGCGACCGGCAGCCGTGCGCCCACCGGGGCTCCCGCCGATACCTTTCAAACCAAAGATAACTGGGTGATGGTGCAAAGCATCGGCAACCCGCTGTTTAAACGCTGGGTTGATTTAATGGGTGAACCCGAATGGCTGGATGACCCACGCTTTGCCGATGATAATTCTCGCGGAGCCAACGGTGCTGTGATCAGTGAGCGCATGGGGCGCTGGTGTGCCGAGCGCACGGCTCAAGAGGTGCTCGACCAGTTGGAAGCGGCGGGTATTCCCGGTGGCGAAGTACTGTCGCCCCAGCAATTGCTCGAGCACCCGCAGGTGAAAGGCGCTGGCATGTTGAAGGATGTGGCGATTCCCGGCATCGAAAAGCCCGTGCCGGTACTCGATACGGCAATATCGCTGTCGCGTACCCCCGGTGGTATTAAAACCCCGCCGCCCGCACTGGGCGAGCATACCGATAGCCTCTTGAAATCATTGAATTACAGCGAAGAAGAAATTGCCGACCTGCGTAGTAAGCGGGTGGTTTAGTCTCTGCTCTTTGTGGTAATTGATTTTGGGAAAGAAAAGGATATTGTCTGCTCATGACCGTAGGAGGCAGGGATGCCGACACCGAGCGTACAAGGACGTATTGACAGCGAGTCATGTGCAGGGAATATTCTTTACTCATGATTCGTGTGTATTTAAATAAATGTTGAAAATTAAACAGGAGAAAAAAACATGGCCGAACTCGATGGCAAAGTAGCAGTAATTACCGGTGGTGCCAGCGGCATTGGCGAACGCGCCGTGCGCTTATTTATTGAAGAAGGTGCCCGCGTGGTGATCGCCGATATGCAGGTCGAGCGGGGCGAAGCCCTGTCTGCCGAGCTGGGCGATGCCGCCGTTTTTGCCAAGGTAGAAGTGCGCCAGGAAGCCGAAGTTAAAGCGGCGATTGATCTGGCCGTGTCCCAATGGGGCCGTCTCGACATCATCTTTAACAACGCCGGTTTTGGCGGCGTGATTGGCCCGGTGGAAGATACCCCGGCCGATGAGTTCGACATGACCTACGACGTGCTGGTGCGCGGTGTATTTCTGGGCATGAAACACGCGGCTCCGATTATGAAAAAACAGGGCGGCGGCAGCATTATCAATACCGGCAGCATTGCCGGTTTGGCCTCGGGCTACAGTCCCCACGCCTATGCGGGTGCAAAAGCAGCGGTGATTCACATGACCAAATCTGTGGCCATGGAATTGGGTGAGCACCACATTCGCGTCAACGCCATTTGCCCGGGTTTTATTGCCACACCACTGGCGGCCAATACCGTGGGTCGCTCCGATGAGCTGATCAAAAAAGCGCTGCCCGCCTTTGGTAAAACCCAGGCCATTCCCCGCGCCGGTATTCCCGACGACATCGCGCAAATGGCCTGCTGGTTGGCGGGCGATCGCTCGACCTTTGTCACCGGTCAGGCGATGGTGGTCGACGGCGGTTTAATCGGCGGCTTGAAGTGGGAAGATCAGCCCGGCTTTCAGAAGGAATATCACCCCATTAAGGTCTATCGCCCTGAAGGGGAAGAGTGAGAAATAGTTAGACTCGATTTTTAAATAAGGTAAGCGAGGTATCAGCATGGACTTTCAACTGGATGAAGAATTTCGTCTGCTCAACGAGACGGTGAATAAATTCGTTGAGAATGAGCTGATGCCTCTGGAGGCCGCCGTGCTCGAGCGCGAAGCTCACGGTGGCAGCCATGAACTCACGGATGAGGAACTCGCCCCGCTGCACGACAAATGCCGCGAGCTGGGTTTGTGGGGTCTCGATTGTCCGGCGGAAACCGGGGGTGCTGACTTACCGGCCATTGCCCTGGTCGGTGTTAATGAAGCATTGGGTCGCACGATTACGCCCTTTACCTTTCCCCCGGATTCCCCCAATTTACACATGTTGTTAGCGACTGCTAACGATCAGCAAAAGGAAAAATACCTCGAGCCCTATGCCCGGGGTGAAACCATTTCCGCCATCGCCATTTCAGAGCCGGGTGCCGGTGCCGACCCTGCAGGAATGACCACGCGGGCCGTGCGCGATGGTGATGACTGGGTGCTTAACGGGCGCAAGATTTGGATTAGCCGCATGGACAAAGCGGACTTTAGCATTGTGATGGCGATTACCGACCCTGAGAAGGGCTCGCGGGGTGGCATCTCTGCCTTCCTGGTCGACCGCGATACACCGGGGCTGGAAATTACCCGCAAAATTTTATTAATTGGCGGCCACTACAATTACGAAATCGCCTTTGTCGATTGCCGTCTGCCGGCCAGCCAACTCCTGGGTGTCGAAGGGCAGGGCTTTGCGCCCATGCAATTGCGGCTCATTGTGCGACGCCTGGAAATGGGTGCCTGGTGTTTGGGTACGGCGCGTCGGGCGCTGGACATGCTCTGTGACTATGCCAATCAGCGCGAAACCTTCGGCGCACCACTAGCCGATCGCCAGTCGATTCAGTGGTGGGTGGCAGAAATTGAAACCCGCTGCCACTGCCTGCAATTAATGCTCTGGCACGCCGCCACCAAACAGGATGCCGGTGGCGATGTGCGCACCGAAGCCAGCATGATCAAACTCTACGGCACCGAGCTGGCTACCGACGCCATCGACTGGGCCATGCAAACCTACGGTGCCATGGGCATGACCAAAGAACTGCCCCTGCAACTGATGGCCCAGCGGGTGCGCTTAATGCGTATTTACGAGGGCCCCAGTGAGATACACCGCTGGGTGCTTGCCCGCCAGCGTTTAAAGCAAAATACCTAAGAGTGGATAAATCTTTTCACGATTCGGCTGGCGACAACGAAACTCTCTTCGAAAGCATCGCCGATGGCATTGCGAATCTTGGCTATAGCATTCAGCCCAATGCGTTACCCCAGCCTTTGCTCGATCAACTGGCCAAGCACGTGCAAACAATGCCCGCCGCCGATTTTAAAAAAGCCGGTATTGGGCGAGACAGCGAGCATCACTTAAATCAGGGGGTGCGCAGCGATGAGATTTGCTGGATCAATGGCGCAGCGGCTGCCGAGCAGGCCTGGCTGGACTGGGCTGAAGGTTTACAGGGCTTTCTAAATCAGCACTTATTGCTGGGCCTCTTTTCCTTTGAAAGTCATTTTGCCCATTACGCACCGGGTGATAGTTATAAAAAACACTGCGATGCTTTTCGCGGCGCAGCCGGCAGAGTGCTTTCACTGGTGGTGTATTTAAATGCCGACTGGCGTGCCGAGGACGCTGGCGAGTTAGTGATTTATTGTGATGCGCCGGCAAAGGAAGCCCTTAAAGTGAGTCCGGGTTTTGGCACCGTGGTGGTGTTTTTAAGTGAGGACTTCCCCCATGAAGTGCTGCCGGCTCAGCGTGATCGTTTTTCTATCGCGGGCTGGTTTCGAGTGCGTGCCGCGGATAAGCCTTGCTAATGACTGCAGACGCCTGTGGCACCAGCAGTCATTAGCGACTCATTAAATCGACCCTTAAAGAATGGGTGATAGCAAAGCGTAAAAGCGCATTTTAACGCGATCAAGCCAGGTGAAGTTCGCCGCGTACCAGGCCTCGTCAACGCTGATGACGCCGATGGTTGCCAGGTCGTCCTGCCAGATATCTATTGCGTCGTCCACCGTCTCGGCATCGGTCGTGGCAAAGCCGAATTCGCTGGAGCTATAGTAGGCGCGGCCATCAAAATTCCACGAGCCGGGCATATACAGTTGATCGTCAACAATAATAAACTTGGAGTGCATTTGGCGAAAAACCTCGGGTTCTGCGAGGGATTTTTCGATGCCCCAGAGATAAATTTCCGCACCCTCTTCGAGTAGCTCGGGCCAGTAAAAGGCCGAGGCCAAATATAAAATACTGCCGCCGTCATTATTCTTGGAATCGTTGGTTAATATGCGTACCTGTACGCCGCGCGCCAGAGCACCGTGGAGGCTTTCGAGTAATTCGGGTGGTGGAATAAAATAGGGTGTTTCTATATCAATGCTGTATTGGGCCTCGTCCAATAGTTTTTTGTACATGGCGTTGATCTGGAATTCGCCAGCACCGGCATTCAGTTCGGGATCGTTGTGTAAGATGCGAAGATTGGCGTCGGCGGTGGGGTCTGCTGTGGCCACCGGTGGGTAAAAATTACAGCTGACATTGTCTATTAAACAGCCGATGGGCGTACTTGCCAGGCGATTAAAAGAGTCAACAAAGTCTTGCTGTAATAACAGCGTTGCCGGACCGCGAATCAAGAGGTCGGTATCGCGCCACTTGTCGACGAACTCGCCGGGCGCGGCATCGCTAATTTCACCAAAGTAATCGTCGCCAATATTGCGGCCGCCGACCACGGAGACCAAACCATAGTTTTCACTATCGACAATCATCGATTTTTTATGGCTACCGGTTAGCAGGTAGGCGAGCAGTTCATCCTGTTCGATATTCTGTGGTACGTAGGCGAGGGTGTTAATGCCCAATGCGCGCAAGCCGCTAATCATGCTTGACGATACATAAAACTGCGCCAGTGCGTCATAAAGAAAATTGACGTCGACTTCGTCGAGGGTGGCCTTGGCACCCAGTTGGGCGGCGGTGTCGAGCCCCGTCGTATCCTTGCTGATGGCCCAGGTGTGAATATTGATAAACGCATTAGCATCGGCCATTAAGTCCCTGCGCAATACATAAACCTCGTTGGCCGCTTCTAAATTATCAAGTTCATTGCCCTGGCTTAGTGTGGTGTTGGTCAGAGTATCGACTTCGGACTCAAATGCGGCATCGCCAATGGCAGCCATTGCCGGACTGGTGATGAAGAGGCTTTGCGTGACGGTGGCCCACAGTATGGCCGCAGTTATATTTTTTAGTGTGAGCATGTAAATCCCTTTGATTAATGCAATAAATAAGTCGTTTCTTTTTATATTAACTATCGATGTCGGCAATAAACTCAGAGAGCAACTGACGTATTTCGGCTTCTTTTTGTTGACGGCTGAGAGTGGTGTTGGTTTTTATGCTTTGCGTGTCGTGTTGAAAATCGACTATTATTTCTCGGTATCTCGCTTGATCGTCGAGATCCTCATCGCTGAGCTCGTAGTCTTGAGCGGTGTCGCCAAAAACGACTTTGTCGAGTTGTGCAATCAGTTGTTGTTGCTCTGCAGCGTCCATCGTTGGATCGGCAAGATATAAATTGCGTGCCTTTTTATATTTCTTGATGGCTTCTTTTGTGACCTGTGCTTTTCTAAGTACGTCGTCAGCAGAGAGTGTCGCAATGACGGCGGGCAATGTATCAACTTGTTTGCTACTTGGGCTCGATTTTTTTGCAGAGTTATTATTTGTTGCGATCTTTTTAATACTGGCATTGTTACGTTCGGTGAGAGTGCCGGTCTCGATATTGGCGTCTTCAAAAGAGCCCCTATTAAAGAGCGTGACAGCGATGATAAGGCCGGCAATGACGCTGGCATAGAGGGAGGGTTTTATCATCGAGGAAGTCTAGCGCCCTTGTTCTTCGCTAACTACCTGTCATTTTGTGCAGTAAGGCTGCAGGGGCTACTTCGAGCCCCTTTTGTTTGTCGCAAGCCCATTGTTAATTATGCACCGAGTAACTAGCCTGGCCTTTAAACAATGCGAGAATCGGTCTTCCCCCAGTACTTATCTTTGAGAATACGCTTATAGAGTTTGCCCGTTGGCAGGCGCGGTAGCTGGTCGATAAAATCGACACTTTTTGGGCATTTATAGTGGGCGATATGCTCCCGCGCATAGGCGAGAATTTCAGCGGCCAGGGCGTCGTCGCCGCTGATGCCCTGCGGCGTTTCAACCACGGCTTTTACCTCTTCCCCCATCTCTTCGTTGGGCACACCAATCACGGCGACGTCGGCGACTTTCTCATGCATGATGATGGCGTCTTCAATTTCCTGGGGGTAGATGTTCACCCCGCCAGAAATAATCATAAAAGTGGCGCGGTCGGTGAGGAATAAAAAGCCCTCTTCGTCCATGTAGCCGACATCACCCAGTGCCGTCCAGTTAGGGTGTTGGGGGTGCTGGGCCTCTTTGGTTTTTTCTGCTTCGCCATGATAGACAAAGGGTAGTTGTGGCATCTCAAAATAAATCAGTCCCGCTTCATTGGCGGGTAATTCCTTGCCGTCGTCATCGCAAATATGCAGGATGCCAAAGATGGGTTTGCCGACGGTACCCGGGTGGTCTATCCAGTCTTGCGGTCCGGAATGGGTGAGGCCGTTAAGCTCACTGCCACCGTAGTATTCATGGATGATCGGTCCCCACCAGTCGAGCATTTGTTGCTTAATGCCATCGGGGCAGGGTGCCGCCGCGTGTATGGCGCAGCGGTGGGCGGAGAAGTCGTAGCCCTGTCGCTGCTCGGCAGGCATCTTTAATATGCGGGTAAACATGGTGGGCACCCACTGGCTGTGGGTCACCTTGTATTTGTCGAGGGCCTCCAGCGCGCCCACCTCGCTGAACTTGGGCATCATCACTACTGTGCCGCCATTGGCGAGTATGCCGTGGCAAAATGCCAGGGGTGCGGAGTGGTAGAGGGGTGCGGGTGAAAGGTAGATGGAGTCTTTATCAACCCCCCAGATTTTTTGCTGAATGGTGCCGATGGGGCCAACCTCGTCGGCGATGCCGCGTTTCAGCATGGGGCGAAAAATACCTTTGGGTCGCCCGGTGGTGCCCGAGCTGTAAAGCATAAACTGTCCGGCAGGTTCTTCGGCAAGCTTGTCGGTAGGCTGGCTGGCAATCGCATCTTCGTAGGCTTCATAGCCCTCGACGGTGCCATCGACCATCAGCCAACTGTGGCAGTTGGGGGCGAAGGTTTTAAGCTTGCCGGCAACTTCAGACAAGCGCTTTGAGGCAATAAGCACTTCTGCGCCGCAGTTATCGACAATGTAGCCGGCTTCCTCATCGGTCAGGTATTGATTGACCGTGGTTAAGTAGAGCCCGGAGCGCAGGGCTGCCCACATCACCTCGAAGTAGCGTAGGTTGTTTTCCATAAAGATGGCGATATGGTCGCCGGGGCGCAGGCCTCTGGCCCACATCAGCTGGGCCAACTGATTGGAGCGTTCGTCCAATTGGCGATAGGTCGTGGTTGCACCACTCACGGAATGAATGATGGCGACTTTGTCAGGGAATTCTTCGGCCCACTTGCCTGGATACATGCTCGCTCTCCCGGGTATTTATTATTGGATTTGAGAAAAGGGCTGTTGCTATAAAGTACTTTGCTTGCCGCGTTAATATAGAGTAATCGCCGATGAGAGAAAACCGCTAATATTTTTTTCCTGTCCCGTCCCCTTGCTCCATCCTTTACGTGTAAACAGGTCGGGAGACTTGGACATTCAATAGGCCGGCGTTTATCCTCCGGTTTTCATTTTTAAGGTGTCTTAGGTCGTGACGATGGGTGCAGAAGTAATTAAAGGCTTTAGCGAACTGGATGCCCTGGCACTGTGTTGGTTTGCACTGTGCTGGCTGGGTTATAGCGTGTACTCGAGCAAGATGTCACGGTGCCGACCTTGCCTGGCGAGCATTCTGGCGACACACCGGGAGGCTTGGATGTTGGGCTTGCTGAAGCGCGACAACCGTGTCGGCGATGCGGCCCTGCTCGGTAATTTGGAGCGCAACGTTGCCTTTTTTGCCTCCTCGACCCTGCTGGTGTTGGCGGGCCTGGTGGCGGCCCTGGGTGCCGGTGAGGATATTGTCGCGGTAACGGATAATCTGCCCTTTACCATGGCCGTCAATGAACATGGCTGGGAGACTAAACTACTGCTCCTTTCGGTAGTTTTTGTCTATGCCTTTTTTAAGTTTTCATGGTCGCTGCGCCAGTATGGCTTCGCCTCCGTGCTGGTGGGGCGCGCCCCCGAGCACTTTGAGATTGATGAGAAGGCGGCCCAACAATTCGCCACCCACGCTGCGCAGGTGATTTCCCGAGCGGCGCAGGCCTTTAATTTAGGGCTGCGGGCCTATTACTTTAGTCTGGCCTACCTGCTGTGGTTTCTTAACCCCTGGATATTTATGCTCGCCTCGGCCACGGTGGTGGGGGTGCTCTATCGACGGGAATTTCGCTCTCGTGTTTTAAACGCTCTCGGCCAGGTGATTTAAAACGCTGTTGTCGCCCGGCTCGTCTTTTCATTTTCCCGTATTTGTGCGCCACTTCCAGTTGCTGTGCGGCGGGCGCTGAAAAGCCAATAAATTTGACTGGCACATCCCTTCATTGTGCTCTATCTATTACCTGCACTGTTGAACGAATAGATGGAGCGTCCCCAGGAATAATTCCTCGGGGTAACGACAAAGAGGGAAAGATGATGGCTGTGTACGATGATATAGGTGGTGAGGCGGCGGTCGATGCGGCCGTCGATATTTTTTATCGCAAGGTGCTTGCCGATAAGCGAGTCAATGAATTTTTTTCAACGGTTGATATGGAGGCACAGCGGGACAAGCAGAAGTCCTTCTTAACGATGGCCTTTGGCGGGCCCAATAATTATACCGGTAAGGATTTGCGTCAGGGGCATAGTGCGATGAATCTCAATGAGGGGCATTTCACTGCCGTCGCCGAGCAACTGGTGGCGACACTGGAAGAGCTAAAGGTGCCCCAGGCGAGCATTGATCAAATCATGGCTATTGTGGGTACCACTAAAGACGATGTGCTAAACCGTTAGTAGTGGTTTTAGCCGCCATTTTATTTCCCTTTTAAGAAAGTCTCTCCGCGGCTGATTATGGCTGCAGAGGCTTCTCCGTGTTCCTCTCTATAGCTACGCTTCAATTGAGATCAAGCGTGAAAATGGCTATTATGCCGGCCTTTGCAGAGGGCTTTCCGCCCCCGATCAAGGTCTTTTCGTCTATCTATTACCACCCGAGTGTTATCGCCGCCCAGCAAATATGTTGAGTGCCGTTAGGGGTGAATAGTGGGCGGGGCTTGATGACTTAAACCGACTTGAGGTAGTAACTGAGATGGCAATGACCCGTTCGCTGGGCGAAACATGGTTCAGTAATATTCGCGGCGATGTGCTGGCCGGCACTGTGGTGGCACTGGCGCTAATTCCCGAGGCCATCGCCTTTTCGATTATCGCCGGTGTCGACCCGAAAGTCGGACTCTACGCGTCCTTCTGTATTGCCGTGGTTAGCGCTTTTGCGGGCGGCCGACCGGGCATGATCTCCGCCGCTACCGGCGCGATGGCGCTATTAATGGTGACGCTGGTGAAGGAGCACGGGCTGCAATACCTCATGGCGGCGACGGTGTTGACCGGGGTGATACAAATTTTTGCCGGCCTGTTTAAGCTGGGTTCACTGATGCGTTTTGTCTCGCGCTCCGTGGTCACCGGTTTTGTGAATGCCCTGGCCATACTTATTTTTATGGCCCAGTTGCCCGAGCTAATTGATGTCACCTGGCATGTCTATGCAATGACCGCCGGTGGCCTGGGCATTATTTATTTATTCCCCCTGGTCAATAAAACCCTGCCTTCACCGTTGATTTGTATTGTCGTACTGACGGGCATTTCATTGTATCTGGGCCTGGATATTCGCACCGTGGGTGATATGGGTGAGTTGCCCGACACCCTGCCGATTTTCCTGATTCCCGACATCCCCTTGAATATGCATACGCTGGGAATTATTTTTCCGGTCTCTGTCACCATGGCAGCGGTGGGCCTGTTGGAGTCAATGATGACCGCCACTATCGTCGATGATTTAACCGATACCGAGAGTAATAAAAACCGCGAATGTGCGGGCCAGGGCCTGTCAAATATCAGTGCCGGTTTCCTCGGCGGCATGGCGGGTTGTGCGATGATCGGCCAGTCGGTGATCAATGTTAAATCTGGTGGCCGCACCCGTCTTTCCACCCTGGTGGCCGGTGTGTTTTTGCTGATTTTAGTGGTCTTCCTCGGGCAGTGGGTGTCGTTGATTCCCATGGCCGCGCTGGTGGCGGTGATGATTATGGTCTCCATCGGCACCTTTAGCTGGGAGTCGCTGGTCAATCTTAGCAAGCACCCGAGCAGCAGTAGTGTGGTGATGGTAGCAACAGTTATTACCACGGTGTTTACGCACAACCTGGCGCTGGGCGTCGGCGTTGGTGTGGTGCTCAGTGCCCTGTTTTACGCCAATAAAGTGGGCCGCATCTTTTACGTTACCGTGGACGATGGAGAGGACAATCATCACCGCATCTATAAAGTGGTGGGCCAGGTTTTTTATACCTCGGCGACACAATTTGCCGAGTCCTTTGATTTTAAAGAGGCGGTTGGCAAGGTGACGATAGATCTGGATCGCGCTCACTTTTGGGATCTCACCGCCATCGATGCCCTCGACAAAGTGATTATTAAGCTGCGACGTGAGGGTACCGATGTCGAGGTGATCGGCCTCAATGAAGCTAGCTCTACCCTGGTGGATAAATTTGCCGTACACGACAAATCTTCAGCCGTCGACAAAATGATGGGTGGCCACTAATGACGCAGGCATTATTGAATAGCTTGAGCGACAACTCTCTTTTGAGGCACTCTCCATTAAGAAAAAGGGCTAATGACGATGAGTAAGGTAATAGCGTGTATTGACGGTTCCAGTGCCTCTGACTCTGTTTGCGATTACGGGGCCTGGGTGGCTTCGCGTCTTGAGGCACCGCTCACCCTGCTGCATGTGCTCGATAAGTCGCGCTACCCGGTAGAGAATGACTTCAGTGGTAATTTGGGTGTCGATGCCCGAGAGCATCTGCTCAGTGAGCTGGCTGAACTCGATACTCGGCGCAATAAACTGGCCCTTGAACAGGGCGAGCTGATGCTCGAAGAAGCTCGACTGCGAGCAGTGGCAGGCGGTGTTGCAGAGCCAGTGCTACGCCAGCGCCACGGCCATTTGATTGAAACCCTGAGCGAGCTGGAGAACGACACTCAGTTGCTGGTTATTGGTAAGCAGGGCGAGGAGCACAGTGATGGCACTCATGTAGGTGACAACGTCGAGCGCCTGGTGCGCACCCTGCACCGACCAATTCTTATTGCTAAAGGCGAGTTCAAAGTACCACAGGTGGTGATGCTGGCTTTTGATAGCAGCGAAACCACGCGCAAGAGCGTTGAGATGTTTGCGGCCAGCCCTTTATTTCGTGGCTTAAGTGGTCATCTGGTCTCGGTTAGCAAAGACCGGCAAACACTCAGTAAAGATTTGGAATGGGCGGAAAAAACCATCCGCGACGCCGGCCACGAACTACAGTGCGCGGTACTCGACGGTGAGGTTGAGCCCGCCCTGCATCAATATCAGCAAGAGCACGGTGTCGATATGGTGCTGATGGGCGCTTATGGACACTCTCGTTTGCGCGAGTTCTTTGTCGGCAGCACCACCAATAACATGATCCGCAATGCCACCGTCCCGCATTTGTTATTGCGATAATATGGATAGGTTAATATTGCTGCGCTAATGTCTAATTGCGCTAGTGGCTGCAGGTCTTCGGCGGAAACGAATAACGATAAAAATAATGGACGACAATATGAGCAATCAGGAAAAGCCCCGTAAAACCCGTGACTACAATGAGTTTGTGATGGAGAGCAGCCGTTGGGATAATTTCAAACCACGGCAAGATGACATTATTATTGCCACCCCGGCGAAATGCGGTACCACCTGGACGCAAATGATTTGCGCCCTGCTGATTTTTCAAAAAACTGAGTTTGATAAACCGTTGACTGAATGCTCACCCTGGGTCGATGTGCTGACATGTTCTGCTGACAAGGTCTTAAATCACTTGGAGCAGCAATGCCACCGGCGCTTTATTAAAACCCATACGCCCCTCGATGGCCTTCGTTATAACGAACAGACAAAGTATATCTGTGTGGGTCGCGACCCCCGCGATGCTTTTTTATCCTTAAAAAATCACGTGGAAAATATGCGCCCCGAGGCCTTGGAAACCCTGCAAAAAAATGCCACCGGCGAATGGCATCCGCCACAGCCTCCTTTGCAAGATTTATGTGAGTGGTTTCGTCGCTGGATACGTTCGAGTTGCAGTGAGCGAGCCGGCCATGAATTCCATACCGATGTTTTGTACTACGTTAATAGCTTTTGGCAGTTTAGAGAGCAGCCCAATATTCTGATGCTGCACTACAGTGACCTGAAAGCGGATCTTGAAAGCGAGATGAAACGCATCGCACAATTCCTGCAAATCGATGTGGCCGATGAACTGTGGCCCGAATTAGTCGCGGCCGCCACCTTTGACAATATGAAGAGCAAAGCCGATAAACTGGCACCGCAAGTGGGCGATGGTATCTGGAAAGACCCTAATCAGTTTTTTAATAAGGGTGAAAGTGGCCAGTGGCGGGATATTCTTGGTGAAGAAGAACTGGCCCTGTATCGGCAGGTGATGGACGAAAAAATTGAACCCGAGCTAGCCACATGGTTGGAAAGCGGCCGGCTCGGTTAGTCGCGTATAGGGTCTTGTGAAAGGCCCCCTAACTCGCTTCTAGCAACTCCACCCAATTGCCATCGGGGTCTTCAATCATAGAGATAGAAACCCCCGGTCTTATTTCCGTGGGGGGTACCGGTACCTTATAGCCCGCCGCCTGACACTCCTCCGTTACCTGCGCCAAATTACTTACCGAAATAGTGAAGTAGCGAAACCCCGTGGCACCACGAATACCACCGGGAGGAGCCTCGGCTTTCGGCTCCTTGCCATTGACGACAATTTTCAAGGTGGTGGTGCCACATTTAAGCCGCGTCATATGTCCGCCACCGGGCATCTGCATTTCGCCTTCTTCCTCTAAACCCAGGGTGTCTCGGTAAAAAGTCACGAGTGCAGCGGCATCTTTGGTAATCAGGCCGAGATCGATGGAATCTTTAGTGATGGTAATGGGCACGTGTATCTCCTGTTAAATTTTCCGCTTGTCCACGTTGGGTTATGGCGAAGCCAGTAGGGTTAAGTGTTTGTCGACAGATACTGCCATGCTTGTAGTTAGACTGGCAATGAAAAGGCTTTAGAAAGGGCGCTAGAGAGGGTTTTGGTAAAGCCCCGTAAAAAAGTGCTCAAGAAAGCGCAGTTGTCGATCGAATCGCGGAATATAGCCCGAATGATCTACTTGCTGTTGATGGTACCCGGGATTAATTCACTGTATGGCGACCACCCCAGCCGATATTAATACTCTGTGGCTATCCGGCTTGCTGTTTTCATAGCGGACCTTAGTCGGGTGGTGGTGGCCCACCGTAAATAACTCGCTTGACCATCCAGTTCCCGAAGGTATTGCAATGCCTGATAAGGGCCATCTACGGTGAGCATATTCAATAACCAGGTGGGTAGTTTAAGCTAGGGGTTGGCATGAAATTGGTAAGTGACGTGTATTTCACCGTTCTCTTGTGGGCTCAGTCGCCAAAAACCTTTGGCCTGATTTATTCTGGCGAGGTCGTTTTGGTGAGGGTGCTCGGCTGGCACACTGGTCATATATAAAAACAAGCTATTGGATGCGGTGTCGCCTTTTACGATTTTTTTTACAGTACGAGGTCTCTGCCTTTTAGGGGCCAAGGTACATTAAGGATGCTGTATTCATGCCAATATAACGGGCTTTCTCTTTTTAGTACGTTCGCCTTTTTAAGGTTGGCCTGCCAATGAGGTAGCTGTTCCGTGTTGGTGAGAATGGCCATTATTTGTTCGGTGCGCATTTTTAATCTAGTCGTTGCTTTAAATTCAATCGCGCCACTTTCAGCGATAAATCGCGTATGGATTTCAATGCCGTTTGTGCTCTTTTTTAGCACCCATGGTGCGGTGGTCTCCGTGTTGCCTTGTTGGGCGCTGATGGCAGTGAAAAGAAAAAGGATTATGTGGTGGTGTGTTTTGTTCATCACCTTTAGACCTTTCTATTTTTATTAATATTGTTGAAGCTGTTTATTGAACAATAATCGACAAAGACTGTGTCAGCGAAGGGTAGGTTTATTTAATGGCATGTCCATAGTATTATTCGCCGGCTTGGGTCTGGAGCGCCGTATCCCTGATGATATTGTTGAAGAAGTCCGTTCAATTTGGCGATAAGCTTTAGGATGCGATCGAGCATTACCCCGTTTGCAGCTTTATAAAATTCTTTAACATACCTAGGTGCTGTGGACATCCCTGCAGCTAAGGTCTAGGGTCGGAAATGTGTAGAGCCAGAGACGTGTAGAGCCAGTCACTCGAATCACCGCATAATTAAATGGATGCCATGTATAATTTTGTGTAATAACTTTTACTGAATTTTAATAACTTCAAGGACGAATAGTTTATGACCAATAAGGAAATTAGCAGTTCAATATCCTCGCTAAGGAATGTCGGCGATGGTGGTGATAACACCTTAGTCGGTTCTAGCGAAGGTCAAGGCAAGGCAGGGATAGGCGGGGGCACCCTTTTTGCTTACGCAGGTGATGAGCGATTGCTGGCTGATCAGGTCTATGACGCCCCTGCTCTCTTTGCTCTCAGTACATTTGAGTGGAGTGCCTATAGCGTTGCATTTCCTGTCAATCTTATCGATACCTATAGGGCTTGGGACTTGAGTGCTATTAAGACAGGTCTATTGAACCACGGGGGGCTGTTTGCGGGTGATTTTATTTTTGGTGATCGCAGTGACAATACGCTCGTTGGCTCTAGCGAAGATGAGTACATCAAAGGCAAAGACGGTGATGACACCCTATATGGTTACGGAGGTACTGACCGACTTGATGGTGGTCGGGGCAATGACCTGCTTAATGGTGGTGCGGGCGACGATCTCATTGATGGTGGTGCCGGTTACGACACGCTTGAATATGTCTCCTACGACGTAAGGGACTATACATTTACATGGTCTGATAGTGCGTTGTCAGGTAGTACATGGGCCATTACGAATACAGAAACAGGCGAAACAGACCAAGTCAGTAATGTTGAGCAGGCAAACTTTAGCAATGCCAGTATTTTGCTCGAGGGCAGCAATAACGGGCCACTTGCTATTGAGGACACTGCGACTCTAGATGAAAACGCCGCCCAGTCCTTTGATGTCGTTGCCAATGATTGGGACTTTGAAAGTGATGCGCTGACACTTCTCAACACCTTAAGTATTACGAGCAGCAAAGAGCCGAACGTATCAGGCCCTGGAATAGGCACTGTCTCGGTGGTCGATAATGAAATTCAATGGAACCCGGGTAGCGACTACGACTATCTCGCCGAAGGGGAACAGGCCACAGTGGTTATTAACTACGAAGTGAGCGACAACAATGGCGGATCTGATAACGGCACCCTAAGCTTAACGATTACCGGTGCCACCGATAACCCCGCGCCATATCTGGGTACCGACGGCGACGACTATCTGGGCGGCTATGATTACTTCAATCCGATTGATTCTCATCTTATTGGCCTGACGGGGAATGACGTTCTTGCCGGTTATTACGGTGATGACCGGCTTGAAGGGGGCGATGGTGATGACTTCCTCATCGTCTATGACCTGAGTACGGCTGATTATCTCGATGGTGGTGCTGGTATTGATCGGGCTAAATTGTCCAACGTCCAGACAACACAAAAGATCGAGTTGGATACCGATAGCGAAGGGAAGCTTGCCGGCAGTATCGGTGGTGCAACTCTGAACATTAACGATATAGAGTGGCTGAGTGTCTTTTCTGGCGGCTCAGGTGATGACAGGGTCGATGTCTCTGGCCTCGTTGCGCAACAAGGTGGCAGCCTCAGCGCTGGCACTGGCAATGATAGCCTGACGGGGGGGGATTATAGTGACTCCTTCTACCTGCAGGACCTGAGTGCTGCGGACTACATCGATGGTGGTGGGGGAATAGACCAAGCTAGATTGTCCGATATCAACACCACTAAAGACATTGTGCTGGGTGCCGATAGCGGTGGAAACCTTGCCGGCACCATCGGTGGCGTGGCGCTGAACATTAACAGCATTGAAGCGCTTGCTTACTTTGGTGGTGGCGCAGGAAATGACAAGGTTGATGTCTCTGGCTTATCGGGGCAGGAATCTACGAGGTTAAGCGGAGGAACTGGCAATGATAGTCTGACGGGCGGGGCTTCTAATGACATTTTCCACCTTGATGATCTGGGTGCGGACGATTATCTCGACGGTGGTAGCGGTGTTGATCGCGCTTCTTTATCTGCTGGCAACACAACAGAAGACATTGTTTTAAGCGCTAACGCCAATGGTGAGTTGCAGGGCAGTATTGGCGGAGTGGCTTTAGCGATTAGCAGTATTGAGCTGCTTGAATATTTTAGTGGCGGCTCAGGGAATGACAGTATTGATGTCTCTGGCTTATCGGGGCAGGAAGATGCAGGGCTTTACGCCGCGCTCTATGGCGGCACGGGCAATGATCGCCTGACCGGAGCGGCTGCCACCGATTACTTGAGCGGCGGCAGTGGCGACGACATTCTGGAAGGTGGTGAAGGGAGCGATAGCTTTGTCTTTATTGCTGGCGATACCGGCACCGATACGGTTCTGGACTTTAGCGTCGCTGAAGGTGACGTGTTGAGTCTAAGGCGCCTACTTGCCGATAGCGATATCGCTAGCGAAGATGGCGCGACTCTTGATACTTACCTTAACTTCTCGGTTTCGGGTGCAGATGCAATCCTTGCGATAGATATTCAGGGCGATGGCTCCGCCATTGAGCAGACCATTGTTTTGACGGGGCAGAGTGCCATGGTGGATGGTCTTAGTGACGAAGCAATTATTAATAATCTGCTCAGCGGCGGCAACCTGGATGTTATTTAGTGGCTGCTTTTGATTTGCCGCTGAGCGACAAGCTACGCGGCGCAGGGAGCGGATGAACAAGGCCCATTGTGGGGTGCAGGGCACCCTGTGATGGCGGCCGCTTCGGTCAATTGTGAGTGAGGTTGATGTCCAGTAGTCTGTTTATGATCTTTAAAGCTAGTGTTGATAAAGTTGCCCGACTATTTGGTGTCGATTTTTTGTTGCCGGTGAGCAAATGGCCCTGCCTGCTGAGTCAGGTGGCCCACATCCAATTGATAACCACTAGCGGTATTATTTTTGTTTACTCACTTTATGCGTTTTCTGCGGCGGGTATCGTTTTTAGGCTTGAATCCGCCAGATATTGAAATGGGTTCCTGCCTTTAGCCTTCTAGGCGCTAAGACCGCTCGTCATATTCGCGGGGATGCTCAAGACCCGTGTCCTGGATTTTCATTAATATGCTCACAAGAAACCTTAAGCAGAGACAATAATGAGAAAACTAGGGAAAGATATTTGGTTTCACGATGATGTTATGAACCTGGCAGGTAAACCGCTTGGCTTGCGAATGACGATTGTTAAATTGTCGAGTGGTGGCCTATGGGTGCACTCACCAACAGCGCTTTCTTCTGAATTAATCGATGAATTGAAAGAATTGGGTTCTGTCAGCGCCATCGTTGCTGCAAGTAACGGCCACAATACTTGGTTGCGTGAATGGCAAGACGCCTTTCCCGATGCCACTGTCTATGTCAGCGCTGGTATACCCAAAAAATTAAAGCTAACAAACTACCAGGTCCTCGGTGAATCAAATGAAAGTATCTGGGGTGAAGACCTGGATCGGGAGTTCATGCTTGGTGTGCCGCTGTTTAGTGAGTCTGTGTTTTATCATAAAGCCACCAAATCGTTGATCGTTACCGATCTTATTCAAAACTATCCGGATGAAAGGCCAGCGGGTTTTGCCGGCTTTGTTACCCAGTTTCTTTTTGAACCGATTGGTTTTAAAGGGACGTGTGTGGCTCCGCCTTTGAAGTTGGGCTTTATGATTAAAGACAAAGCAAATTTTTCTTTGTTCATTGAAAGGATATTAGACTGGGATTTTGAAAGGATTATCGTTACACATGGGGATATCATTGAGGCCAATGCCAAGCAAGTATTCTCAGGCTTGTGTGAGCGCTTTATTAAATGAACTTGTAAGGGATGATGCCGGGAATGGGGTTTGCTCACTTGCTGATTGATACTGGCAATAGCGTTACCCAGTGTTTTAAGGGGGATGCAATAGGCTAGGGCAGGTATAGTGCTGCTGTCTGCACTTTACTTCATTGATTGAGATTCACCCCATTACTTCTCGCCCTATACGGCGAGGGGTAATGGGGTGTTTGTTTTGCTTGATTGGGGGGATTCTTTTTTTGTAGAGAGCGTATATTAGTGCCACATACCTGCCCGGATACAAGGGTCAACCCAGTAGCATGACTTGTGAGCCTTCTATCGGTATGGCGGCAGTTTTGTTACGGCTGTTATTAATGCCCTGTTGAACGGGGCGTGCGCGAAGCTCATAGGGCAGCTTGTCTGCAAATAACGGGTATAGCTCATTCAACTCTGCGGCCGTGTCGAGCCATTGCTTAGCCCCCGCGGCATCTAACAGCACAGGCATTCGACTGTGGATGGGCTCAACAGATTTAGCCGCTGTAGTGGTGACGATAGAGCAGGAGATAAGCTCTTCATTCCAGCAGTCCCACAAGCCAGCAAAGAGCATCGGCTTATCTGCCCTGTAGATTTCTATGGGCCGTTTACCGTCATCAAGTTTTTGCCACTCAATAAATGACGTGACAGGCATAACACAGCGCTTGTGGCGGAATGAGCCTTTATAGGCACGGCTGGTATTTATGGTCTCAGTGTAAACTTCCCCTAAACTAGGGGCATCCATATTTAGAGTTCTACCGCGTAC